>Ga0209417_1001019_pt1 | contig 55599 bp, 74 predicted proteins | sample RifGroF2_FD_184002 | JGI IMG/M metagenome (GOLD analysis project Ga0209417, IMG submission 184002) | Groundwater microbial communities from Rifle, Colorado, USA - Groundwater F2 (SPAdes) (version 2) | ecosystem: Environmental > Aquatic > Deep subsurface > Groundwater | place: Rifle, Colorado... | reverse complement strand
GTTTTTGGATGAGTTTTGTTATCGTTTCAATCGACGTTTCAAATCAATTGAAATATTCAATCATCTTCTATCCGCAACTGTTTTTGCTTCACCTTGCAATCTTGCTGTTCTAAAGAGATAAGCATAATATTAAATAAAACTCAACTTACACTGAAACTCTCTTAATTTTGTTTGAAGTTGTTTTCTGAAATGCTTCTTCTCTTATGATGACCGATGAAACATGTTTGTAATTCGGAAGCTCTCTGCACACCTGGTGAATATCTGCAACAACTTCCTTAGCTGTCTTTTCTATGTTCAGGAACACTTCGGCAATGAGTGAATCTTCCTCGCCATGCTCGTTTTTGTTGCCTCTGACAACAACCTCGACAACATACTCAAGTCCCTGGATATAGCCCTCGATTTCTTCGGGATATATGTTTTTGCCGTTCTTAAGAACGATGATGTTCTTTTTTCTGCCTGTTATGACCAGCTGATCATGCTCGTTGATATATCCGTAGTCACCCGTATAGAACCAACCGTCCTTGAGAACCTCGGCTGTTTTTTCGGGCTGCTTGTAATAACCCAACATAACAATATCGCCCTTGACACAAATTTCACCGATTTCCTCTTCATTGGGTTCGTCTATTCGCCATTCAACGCAGGGCAATCTCAAGCCTGCGGTATTATAATCGTTGAAATAATCGTTGTTGGCACAAACAAGCGGCGAGCATTCGGTTATGCCGTAGCCGTTTATCAGATTGATACCGATATCGTCAAAGAATTTGCTAATCTCGGTCCTTATCGGCGCTCCGCCGGTAACGATTTTTATCAATCTGTCGCCGAAAGCCTGATGCACCTTCTTGAACAGCGTTTTTCTCAAATCGATGCCGATTTTTCTCAGCCCGTTGCTGAGTCCGATAAGCTTGAAAAAAACTTCCCTTTTATTTTCTTTGTCAAGGTTTTTCATTATGTTTGAATAGAAGACCTCAACAAATGCCGGCACGAGATATATATATGATGGTTTGTAAAGCTGTAGATTTTTAAGCACAGCACTCATGTTGTCGTTGATGCATATTGTTGAATGATGGTGAAGTGAAACCAGAATACCGCTGACAGCTTCATATGTGTGGTGATATGGCAACACAGAAAGGCAGGTATCATAAACGGTCGAGACCTGCATCCCATAATAAACACTTGACACAAGATTGTGTTCCGACAGCATAACACCCTTTGCGGTTCCGGTTGTACCGGAGGTGTAGACAAGCATTTTCAACTCATCCGGCTTGCTTACCATCTTGTCATAACTTTCTTTGCTGCAGCTCTTTCCTTTTTCAAGCAACCGGCTGAAGGATATGAATTTCACATCATCTTCGGTACGGTCAAAGCCGATAAACAACTTAACATTAGGTAATTTATCACCGAAAGTCTTAAACATTTCCTCGTATTTTTTTGCATAGAATACGACTTCGCTTTCACTCTCATTTATGATATTAAATATATCTGACTGAGGCAGTTCTTTGTCGACAGGAACAAAAACACCGGTACCTTTCAATACAGTCAGGTAGGTTGTAACCCAATTATAGCTGTTTTCGCCAATACAAGCAATATGACTGCTTCCAAAACCAAGATCAATCAGTGCAGCGCCGAGTTGTTCTGTGTTATCATTAAATTCGCTGTAGATAACACTTATTATATTGTCTGCTTTCTTATACTTGAAAGCAATCTGATCTCCTGCCTCATTTTTTGCGATATCAAGCATTTCTCTTATGCTACCAAACTTTCTGACGTTATAATAGATTGGCTTCTTGTTTTTCATTATTATGACCATCCCTTCTTTAATGAGTGGGAATTGTGCCGTATTTGATATTATCAAATTTGCGCCTCACTTTATGGCGCAAAACCGTACCGTAGTTTGAAAGATTTATCTTTCAAACTTTTCCTTTCCATATCACCGACTATATTCAAGTACACTGCTCATAATTTTTTTCCCGATTATATCATATCCGCGCTGTGTGGGATGAATGCCATCCGAGCAAAGAAGCATCTGATATTCGCGATTTTTTAGAAATTCACTTCTTATATCTATTATCGGGCAATTATTCTCAAATGCGATTTGGTTTACCATAACGTTATAATGCTCCTGCCAACGTGCCAGCATATTTACATCGCCCAACCAGTGAAGTATATTGTTAAAATTCAAGTTTCTTGTAATCCAGTTCATGAATTTAGATGCATCGAGCGGAACCAGTGATACAACTGCAATGCTTGCACCTGTTTTTCTTACATAAGATATTGCCGCACGATATTTCTCAATAAATATATTTTCCGGAGTTAAGGGTTGAAATTCACCGTCCGGGTTAGCTGAAACGTCTGCCCAGTTGTAGTTGCAATCATTGCCGCCGAACTCAAGCAGTACAAGCGTGTCTTTATCACAGGTTGTCAATGTTTCTTCAAGTAATGTATATCCCTGATTGATTGTCGCACCCATATGCGAGTTGTTGTTTACTTCGATGCCGCGTTTATTCAACTCATCATATTTAGGACGGCATAATTTATGCTTTTGTAATTCATCAGAATAAGTAACTCCTTTTAAAATGGAATCACCGTAAAGCTCAAGCCTTTTCATGTTTATATTTATTCCTTTTCCTGATAAAATCGATGTTTTGTGTTAATCTTTTTTGCTGGTAAAATTTTTAATATGATTTATGCGGAAAAACACAAAACTTGTAGTCTGGAAGTTTATATTCGGACTTTCCCCTTTGAAATAATGCAGGAATTCTTAACACTTTAATTCTATATCAAATGTAACAAAAAATCCACCTACACCTTTATTTTAGCTTTCCACAATAAAAACATACTGTGTAGAGTCGAAAGCTAACCACTCTACCGATAGTAGAGTGGTTGATTAAGCATTTGAAATGAGTATTTTTATTGAATCTGCATATTGTCTTATTTGATATTGTATGCTATAATACAGTCAATACAAGCATTTTGCGATAAATATAAATTTTTGTACAAGAATATATTTTATACCACTTTAAAAAGATAAAAAATTCATTAAATATCATCGGTAGAGTAGTTGAATTAAAACTCTACATACATTTTATGGGAAGGGACCAGCCTGATGGATGATTTGAAGCAGATAATTGCAAGAAACATATCGGATTTAAGGAAAACCCTGCAGCTGACACAAGCTGAGCTTGCCGAAAAGTTGAATTATTCAGATAAAGCAATTTCAAAGTGGGAACGCGGTGAATCCATTCCGGATGTAGCCGTTTTAAAGCAAATTGCAGATATGTTCGGTGTCACAGTTGATTATTTACTTGAAGCTGAGCATACGGTTGAGGAAATCAAGCAAATATTACCTGATAAACACCACAAAAGAAATCAATTGATTATTACCTTGCTTTCAGTCGCGCTCGTCTGGCTCATTGCAACCATAGTTTTTGTCATTGTCGGAATATATACAAACAATGTGGAAAAATTCTGGATTATATACATCTATGCGCTGCCGGTTACCTTTGTTGTACTGTTGGTTTTCAACTCAATATGGGGCTATCCGAAGTTAAATTATCTTTTCATTACACTGCTTGTCTGGAGCATACTGGCATCAGTATATATATCACTGCTTCCATATAAAATCTGGCTTATTTTCATTATTGGCATTCCGGCACAGATAATAATCTTCCTATGGTCAGGTTTTAAGTTTGAGAAGCCAAAAAAAATCATTACCGCAGTCAATGAAAACCATGGTAATGATTTATGAATGAATTTCTAATATTTTTATAAGCAATACTCTAATATACGATATATTTAAATGTTATATTATTATACATATAAGATTTGATAACATTATTTATATAATAAGATATGCTCCAAGCATTTTTCGGTCATCATTTTCAGCATACGATATATATCCTGTTCTAAGTGCTTCTTCAAGAATTGCACCGCGAATCTCAAGTATGTTGATACATGCATGCCCGATCTGATATAAATCATCTTTCATAAATTCAGGTATTTCGTTTGTAACGATTTCAGCACAATAATCATAATAGTTACTTACAATGTCAGATGCAGCTTTATATAGCCTGTCATAATTTATAGTTTGTTCCCTTTTCAATTCGCCAATCTTGTTCTTATATGTTATTCTGAAGGTTGGTATATAACTGTCTTCTGTTTTTTTCAGATAACCATCTTCAATAAGTTGTTCAAGTTCACCGAATGGTATGTCCTTTACATTTTTATTTGCAGCTGCAACAAGCACCTTGCCTTGTAAGTATGTTAAATGCACCGGTGTTTTATCATGGATATTCTTATATTGAAATTTAAACTGGCCAAAATCGATATATTCCTCATATTCTGGCATATCCAATCCGCTGCATCCATGAAGACCGACAAAGGCAGGCCTTTCACCTCTGTACTCTTCAAGTCCAAGTAGATCCCATTCACCTCCATCTGGTCGTTTAGTATGTCCCCATCTGCCGAGATGTGATGTGTCGATTTTACTTCTGGACTTTTTATTTGATGCATTACAGCGGACATCATCAGCCTTTCTCATAAGCATTGCCCATTTCATGTCTTCATAAGGCTGATAACCTTCATGCCATTTGAAACCGTTCAAGTCAAAAACAGAAGCTTGATATTCAGTTAACTCAATTATTGTCCTTGTTAATTCAGGAGTGATTTCTTTCAATTTCTTGAATATTTTAGCCTGTACATCGGCACTAATGATAATAACATTTGCTTCATATTTATTTCCGCTTGTTCTATATAGTATTTCTCGCTATCAAGCTCTATATTTATTGCAAATTCTATACTATTCATATACAACTCATCCCTTCTAAAGCTTATTTTCATTTTCTGATACTTTTGATAAACTAACTTTATTTATTTTTGTTCGAAGTTTTTAATATTTTAATTAACTCTGTAATACCCCAAGCTATTAATATATATATTACCATTGTAATAAGAGTCCCCGGTTCAAAAAAGGATGCAGTCTCTATGCCAGTTGTTACAGTGGATCTGAAAATATTCGAAAATGGCCATATTAATACATTAGTTATTACATAAATAATTTTTACAAATACATTTAACGAATTAGCTCCTAACAGCTTAAATATAAAGCGGCAAATTAATAAAGCTTCAAAAATACCGAATATATAATAAATTATCTTTCTGGATTTCAAACTACCACTATAATTTTGTTCTGTTTTTGATTTTTCAACTACTGTCGTGCTATTCTTATTTTTTGCATATGGATTATTCAGTTCAGAATTTTCTATAGTTGTTTTTTTAATTATAGTTTTATCTTTCTCTTCTTCCATTTATTATCTCTCCTTAAAATTTTTTCTATATGAATGTGATATTAATAAAATATATTTTTGCCCTTAATTAGCTTAATTAAAATAACAATAACGGCTATTACGAGTATAATGTGTATAAATCCACCGATTGTATATGATGTTATTACTCCTAAAAGCCATAATATAATAAGCACAGTCGCAATTAACCATAACATATGATTTCCTCAGTTCTATTTTTTATTTAGTTCTTTTGATATTTTTTCAGCTGTGTCAGATGCTGCCTTGGCAGTATTCTCAACAGACTCCTTTGCTGCACCTGCAATTTTTTGAGTTAAATCATTAATAGTTTTTATTGTTTTATCTATTGATTCTTTCATATATTTTCTCGTTTCCTTCTCTGTATGTCGTGCAATTATTATACCTGTTGTAATACTTGCAGGAGCAATTACGCACATTCTAATAGCAAATCTATTTGCTGACTTTACGCTTTCATTCATTTTTATTTTCTCACTTTCAAACTCTGTTTCATTATTCATATCTACTATTATTATGCTCCTATCTTCCATAAAAATTATTAAGGATATTATTAAGGATATATATTATCGAGTTAATCTTCTATGAACAACAAGAACAATAAGGCCGGTAAATCTTGCGTGATGTGATCATCTCAATACGGTCTATGTTATATGTATCCGGGATTTCTTCCTGAGACACGGTGGTGTAGAACACAACCGCTTTCCGAAGTATGGCTTGTTCGCTATCACCAAACAGGTCGGAGCGAATCATATTGTATGTATCATACAGATCCTGGGCAGCTGCCCGGCTCAGCAACGCATTGATTTTTGCAGCAAAAATTTCTATTGGCTGGAGGCAGTACACCTTAACATCATTGCCGAATGCGCTTGTCAAAACCATCCGTTCAGTTGGCTCAAACAAGTGCGTTCGCAGTGAATAATTGATTTCAACCTTGATATTGTCCGGTATACCGCCAAGGTTCTGGTAAACAAAAACGAAAAAATCCAGACTGTGCTTTTCTCAGCTCCGCGGCGACAGAGAATACCCCTGGGTCGCCATATAGGTTTTGATATCGTTTGTAATTTGCCCACGCTCCTGCATCATTTCGTCGCGGGTGGATTCCTTTGCATAGTCAAGGTCAATGTCGACGGACAGACGCGACAGATTGAATACGGTCAGGTTGATGGCTGTACCACCTTTCAGGGCAAGTGTGCTCTTTGCCAGTGAGTTGGAATGCAGATAATCAAGAATCTGCGACAGGCGGATTACCTTTTCCAGTGTGTCACGGACAAAGTTCAGCTCATCTGCTTTTTCGGTCAGCTCTGCCTTTGTATAGTTAAACAATCGCGTCGCCCCCCTCGTTGATTATCCGCATCAAGTCATTCAGAACGTAAATCTGCCATTTGCCCGAATAGACCGGAGATTCATATTGAATCCCATCATATAGATAGCGTTTGCTCTTGTGAATGTGTATTTTACATTCCGAGAAGAAATGTTCAGTCAGCTTCATGGATTTTTTGAAATGCGAAAGAACATATCCCGCTCTCTGGTATAGAAATTGACTGTTATATGCTAAGAGGTACTCGAGCAGTTTTTTTTCATCTGCAAACGTGACCATAAAAAGGCAGTGCAACAGTTCTTTCAAACCGCCGACCTTATCAAAATCCTTGATACAATCGACAATCGTACGCTCAACATTTGTGACGCGTACTTTTCCTTTATCAGAAACACTCGCATTCGTTTTGGACTGTACCCACTGATAGGAAATATAGGCACCGGAAGCTTTGTTGCATATTCATTATCACAGAACGGATCGGAAACGGTGATGTTTGAATTTACGAACGGTGGTATTATAGGCGCAAATCTGCTGTTCGGGGACAGTGGCAAATACCCGCTGAATATTTATTGCCTGACCGATTGTCTATTACTTCATATGACCAAAGTTGCTGTGTTGGAGCTTCTAAAAAACTACAGCTTTGTTATGCGGTATATTCAATCTCTTTCGCAAAATTCGCAGTGAATGAACCGCGAAATCGCTATATTTACTCAAAAATCGCTTCGTGGAAATATTTTGGATTATCTTGCAGTGCAAATTATCCGACAACAGTTGGCAACAATTACACTGCCTGTAACAAAAAGCAGCTTGCAGATTATTTCGGTGTTCAGAGGCCATCATTATTTCGTTAGCTGAAGAGACTGGCGAATGAAGGAATCATTGCAATTAACAACCGTAGAATTGCGGTAAATAAGCATTAGGTTATGCATATATCTTGAATTAATTCAACAGGAATACATACTATTCAGCATAGCATTTCCGCTGTTAGTTTTAAAAGCTTTATTTCTGAAACCTCGAATTGCATCTATTGATAAATTATCTTTAAATGCATTTACGAAAAAAAATCAGCTTCTATTAAATCTGATAATCAATTTCCTTACTGTCGGTATAAGTATGATGATAAGCAATGAGCCAACAAACCCGTTCGATGATGGTCTTGTCAATACCGAATTTCGAAAGAAGTTTTTCAGCTTCAAGCGGACCTTCAACCTGCTGATAATTTTCGATAAAACTGTTATACTTTTTCTCGCTGTTTTTTATACCGATATCATGAGTCAGCGCCGCAATTTCAAGTATTACCTGCGTTTTTTATCCAATTTTTCCAATTCACCAATCGCCTTGGCAAAGCTATAAACCTTCAGGAAATGATTAATTCGACGTATATCGCTGGAATAATAACCGAAATAATCCCAAATTTCATTATGTTATCTTTCGGTCGAACGAAGCGCAATGTCCGCATAGTTATCTAAATTGAGAGAAGACAAAGTACTCAGGTTTAATAAGAGCAACTTTACTCTGATATAAAATTAACATGAATTCGAACTCTGAAAATTTCATTAATTATCTCATATATAATTATTTGGTCTCAGCTACTGGTTCAGGAAACCAGTGCTTTGTCTTATTGATAAACTTAACAAGCATTAACATAACAGGAACTTCAGTTAGTACACCTACTGTACAAGCAAGAACTACCGGGGAATCTGGACCGAAAAGCGTAATTGCTACGGCAACCGATAACTCGAAAAAGTCTGAAGCAGCAATGAGAGAAGCGGGCGCAGCTATATTATGCGGTTGCTTAGCCCATCTACATAACAGATAAGAAAAAGTAGATGAGATAACATTCTGAAGAATTAGAGGGACTGCTATTAAAAGAACATAAATAGGGCTGTTTAAGATAATTTCACCTTGGAATGTGAAGATAATAACAAGAGTTAAAAGTAACCCTGTTGTAGTAATTCCATCGAATTTTGGTACGAATTTTTCGTTAAAGAATTCTTCACCCTTTTTCTTAATCATGAAAAATCTTATAAGAGCACCAGCCGACAAGGGAATAACAACAAAAAGTATGATAGAGAAGATAAGCGTATCCCAAGGAATCTGGACATTGTTTATGCCAAGCAAGAATGATGTTATTGGGACGAAAAGAATTATAATCAGTAAGTCGTTAACAGATACCTGCACAAGCGTATGAGCAGGATCACCTTTTGTGAGATTACTCCATACGAACACCATTGCTGTACATGGAGCCACACCTAAAAGAACCGCACCGGTTACATAGCTTTGTGCTAAATCAGCCGGTATAAAAGTCTTAAATATTACATAAAAGAATAATGATGCAAGTCCAAACATAAGAAACGGTTTAATCAGCCAGCTACTGCCGGTTGAGATTACCAAACCAAGCGGATTCTTTCGTACGTTTTTAATGGATTGGAAATCAATCTTCATCATCATTGGATATATCATAATCCAAATAAGTACTGCAATTGGTATGTTTTGTCCTGCAAACTGAATATTCTCAAGAAAATTTGGAATGCCAGGTAGAAATTTGCCAATTAAAATACCCGCTGCCATACATAGCAGCACCCAAATAGTCAGATACTTTTCAAAAAATCCGATACCTTGTTTCTTTTCGTTATTCATAAATTATTACCTCTTTGAAAATAAATTTATTTACAGTAGAATAAGTGACATCTAAATACCACTTTTAATTATTATTACATATATTTTGTTCTCTGCATTTTTTACATTTTTCGGTATCCGTTTCATAAGTAGGGATGCCTTTTAATTTATGTTGCAGATACTCCCAAAGCACTTTATTCTCAGCCATAAATTCATCACTGATTTTATAATAAGCCCATTGAGCATGTTTTGAACTGGACAGGATACCCGCGTTTTTTAAAGTGGTAAGATGCCGTGATGCATTTGATTGAGTTAAATTCAAGCTTTTTTCAATTTCACAGACGCACAGTTCATCATTCCAGATCGATGAAAGGATACGAAGTCTTGTTTCGTCGGATAACGCTTTAAATATATTGACCATTTCTTAACCTCCAGTCTATCCTTATATGTTCATATACTCATATAGTATGTCGATTAAAAATAATTGTTACATTAACAATCATTTATCTATATAAAACTAACAAATGAGATTATATTTTTCACCTGAATTCATCAGGTTATCCAGATCATCCGCAGTAATCAACGGTCTGCCCTTGGATATAGCGTTATCGAGTATCATTCCCGTATACATGACAGGGTCTTTTGTGGTTGAAAACGGGGGAGCATAGGCAAGGTCAAATATTTTAAAGATACCGGTTCCCAATATTCCTCTGAACTCCAGATTTCCGCCTGTAATACTGTCATCGGCAATTCTGCTGGTTTTATTTGCGGTTGATCCTAAAGGACGATAGACAGGCTTTCCGGTCACCAGATGATACTGCTCTATGCAGTCACCACAAGCATAAATACTCTCAACATTGGTCTGCATCCTTTAGGCGCCGGCAATACCAAGCTCAACTCCTGCTGTTTTAGCAAGCTCTGTATTGGGACGTACACCTGCTGAAATCAGTACCATATCTGCTTTTATTTCTTTACCATCCGAAAGCAGAACTCCATTATCGGTAATTTCTGTAGCAGTAGTATTTATGTGAACAGCCACACCGTTCTTTTCAATATGCTCCTGAACATATACCGCCATATCACTGTCAAGTCCCGGAGTTACCTGTGGCAGCCGTTCAATCAGAGTAACATCAATCCCAAGTCTTTTAAGATTTTCACATACCTCCAAACCGATAAATCCTGTTCCAATAATAGCGGCTGATTTTGGAAAAGCTTCATTGATAAAGGCTTTAATGCGGTTCATATCGCCGATATTTCGCAGGGTAAAGACGCTTTCCCGTTCTACTCCCTTGATTGGCGGTGTAATCGCTTTAGCTCCGGTCGCTATCACAAGCGTACCATAGGTATCCGTAAAGATTTCTCCAGTAGCAGATTTTTCACATCGACCGATTTTATATCAGGATGAATAGATAGTACCTTATGCAGTGTTTTAATCTCGACATTGTATTTACTCCTGAAAAATGAGGGATCACGAGGGGTCAGTTCATCCGCGCTTTACACTTCTCCGCCGATGTAATAGGGCATTCCGCAGCCGGAATTTCCGGATGATTTATCTTTGTTTTCTTTAAGTCCCATGATTTTATAAGCTGCCTGTCTTATAGCCTTAGCCGGAATATCCTCATATTCATTACCTTCAAATGTAATTGTTCGGCAATAAGTATCGGCACCCAGCAATGCTGTACAAGATTCACAGTAATTCTCGGCTACTTTGATATTCAATATACTTTCAATTGGAATACCGTTAAAGAGAATACAATTAGATTGTGGGATTTGAGTATCATCAAGTTTGGTTTCGATATACTCAACTTGAATACCTTGTGGTTGTAGCGCCCTGTTAAGTCGTTTTACCTCTGCTGCAAGATTTTCACCGGTATCATAACAACGATCGCAGGTTTCGCCCTTGACATCAAGGTGTTTCCATTCAATTATAAGCTGTTTCATTTTCATGCCTCCATATATAAATTTTAATGGTGCTATATAGATAGACGTGACAAATGAAAAAAGGACGCATCTCTTGTTTATGTTCAGCAGAATTTACAATCTTTATTTTTATGCTGATAATCAATGATGTTTCCAAAATGGTCAAATTCAAGATTACAGCAGCCTAAGAGCATTTCCTTAAGCTTTACTCTGGCTCTTTGTACACGAGATTTAGCGCCTGATACAGACAAACCCATTTTTACGCTCAATTCTTTTTGAGTGAGGTTCTGAAATTCTGTTAATATAATTGCATCCTTATATTTTTCAGGCAGATAATAAATCATAGCTTTTAAGCACTCTGCAATTTCTTCATTTGCATTTATTTCTTCTTGATCATCAATTATATCAACAGGTAACTCAGTAAGGATTGCATCATATTTATGCTCTCGGTAAAAATCCATGATTGCATTTCTGGTTATAGAATATACCCATGAGTGAAGCCTTTCGGTATCCTTCAAGCTATCAATGTTATTATGGATTTTATAAAACACATTTTGCAATATATCATCTGCATCCTGGCTGTTTTTAATATGTTTTTTTATAAACCCTTTCAATGGTTTACTTAAATCATTCCAAAGATTTTCAACAACATTTATGTTTGAAGGATTATCCATAATTCACCTCATAATATGTGGTTAATAAATTATAGCACGCATTTGCGAACTATACAACTATACAATAGAATTCACTATAATATCGAATAATAATCGCATATTCTTGTAATATTATCTTTATTTTTAATATATTTAGTGTTATAATGTCTTGAAGGTTTATATGCTAAGTGGCATCTTTTGGGAGGCTCTGCTGTTATAGAAACAGCGAAAATCATACAGTATCCCGTTGAGCATGAGAAACGCTATGCAAGGTTATTTTATAAGTGAAGAATGTATAGAGGTATCATTATGAATTTAAAGCCAGTAATAATATCCGAATTAAATATTCCTCCAGCTATTAACGCGTTTATCGGCAATGCTCCGCTTTATGACAGCAGTTGTTCAAAGCAAGCAAAGACTGTGTTTATTGATATGGGCAACGGATATTTCCTTAAAATTGCACCTAAAGGCTGCCTGAATGATGAAGCGTTGATGACGGAATATTTATATACAAAGGGCTTGTCTGCCCGTGTATGCGATTATCAAAGTGATGATATGGATTATCTTATAACCGAAAAAATATATGGCGAAGACGGGATTACGCAAAAGTATTTGGATAATCCAAAACGCTTGACAGAGGTGTTTGCCGAATGCTTATACCGGTTACACAGCGTCGGCTTTGACGACTGCCCTAAACAAAATCGCATCGTAGAAATGTGGGCATTGATGGAAAAGTTAAAAAGCAGCAACACCGCTGACCCGTGGTTGCTTGAATATGTAGAAATGTCCGACCCCGCTCTCACATATCGATATCTCACCGAGCGCAGAGAACTGCTCAAAAACGATGCGTTAATTCACGGGGACTATTGTCTTCCGAACATTTTACTCAAAGATTTTTCTTTCAGCGGTTATATTGATGTAGGTTACGGCGGTGTTGGCGACCGTCATTACGACTTGTTTTGGGGAGTTTGGACTCTGCAGTATAATTTTCATACGAATGATTTTAAAGACCGATTTCTTGATTGCTATGGGCGTGGAAATGTGGATATGGAGCGTTTCAAGCTGTGCGGCATATTGTCCGCACTGACATGGGACGGAACTGAATAACTTTAAGAAAGGCATTAATATAGTATGAAAGATAAATCACAGATTGACAGATAGCTTACTGAACTTACAGAAAAGCTGAAAGATCGCTTCGATTCCCGTCTGCTGCTTGTTGTCCATATCGGCAGCTGGGCGCGAAACGACGAAAATGAGAACAGCGATATCGATGTAAATGTAATACTTGATAAGGTTATGCCGGAGGATATTGTGGTATACCGTAAAATTGTTGACGGAATGTTGGACAAACAGCTTGCCTGCGGATTTCTCGACGGACTCAATGAGATAAAACTGTGGTCGCGGTATGACTTGATTGGCTTTTATTACGGCTGTAAGGTACTATATGGAAATGTCGCGGAAGTTATCGGCGAAATATCCCGAAAGGATATTTATGATAATGCAATGATTACGGGTTCGGGCATTAACCACGCGATAAGACATGCTTTGATTTATAATGAAATCAATACAGATACGGCAGATGCTATGAAAGGACTATACAAGGCGGCTTTTTATATCATTCAAGTATGGTATTTACTGAAATACGGTGTTTATATTGCAAAACGGGATGAGATGATTGAAAAAACCGATTGCGCCGAGGACAAGCTGATTTTGAATAAATATAAGCATTGGAATGAAAACAAACAGAAAACAGAAGAAAATCCGGTGCAGACACTTGAACTGCTTGAACGCTGGAGTAGCGGGATGTTTGACAGGTTGGATGAAATACATAATTCATTCTAAACAGAAAAAGTCGGGATTACATATGGACTACAAAAAAGAATACAAAGATTTATACATACCAAAAGCGACGCCGTCGGTCATTACCGTACCGCCGATTTCGTTTATCATGATAAACGGCACTGGCAATCCCAATGAGGAGGATGGCAGTTATAGCGAAGCTGTCGGACTTCTGTATGCGCTGTCTTATACTATTAAAATGAGCAAGATGGGCGGAAGTATTCTCAAAGGCTATTTCGAATACACTGTTCCCCCGCTTGAAGGGCTTTGGTGGATGGCAGATGGTATGGCAGGCATTGGTTATACGCGAAAGCAGGATTTCTGCTGGGTGGCAATGATCCGCCAGCCCGAGTTTGTCACACTCGAAGTTTTTTTCTGGGCATGCGGCGAAGTGCAAAGGAAAAAGAAGATTGACACAAGTCGCGCAAGGTTAGCTGTATTGGACGAGGGTTTGTGTGTTCAGTGTATGCACATCGGCTCCTTTGATGACGAACCGGAAACAGTGGAAAAGATTGAGAGGTTTATTGCCGAAAACGGTTATATAAACGACATTTCCGACAAGCGCCGTCACCACGAAATATATCTCTCCGACCCGCGCAAGGGCGATAGTTTAAAGATGAAGACGGTGCTGCGGATACCAGTAAAAGATATGAATTGATGCCGTGAGGGAAAGCACCTTAAGAACTGCGGCGAATGTGACAGGCTGCCCTGCAAGATATTTTATCAATACGCTGACCCGTATATGGTCAAAGAAGAACCCGGGAATACAGTTATAGAATGGGTGCCAATTTTAAGAGGTGAAAAGAAACGATGCATGATGCAGAAAAAACAATAGGTAACATCATCGACAAACAAAAGGTCGCCTTTATCGGTTCAATGGATGGCGACGGATATCCGAACATGAAGGCCATGCTTGCTCCAAGAAAACGTGAAGGAATAAAAGCAATCTATTTTTCCACCAACACATCATCAATGCGTGTCGAACAGTATCTTTCAAACCAGAAGGCTTCCGTCTATTTTTATGATGGGCGTTTTTTCAGAGGTGTTATGCTGAGAGGCCTGATGGAGGTGCTGACCGATAGTGAAAGCAAAGAGATGATCTGGCAGTCCGGCGATACGATGTATTATAAAAAAGGTGTGACCGACCCTGACTACTGCGTGTTAAAATTCATCACCCAAAGCGGGCGTTATTACAGTAATTTTAAATCGGAGGACTTTGAAATATGAACAAAAAAATCGGGATGTATTCTTCACTTTTAACCTTGCTTGCTGTACTCGTATTTGCAATATCAATGATTGTTGGGAGTGATTTCGGAAGTTACTTATCAAGCATGTTTATAGCTTGGGGATTTGTACCGATGATTTGTGCGTTTGCTGCCTCAGGTAATAAAGAAACGAAATCTGCCGGAAATACCGCTATGACTTTCGCAGCTGTATATACGGTATTAATAATGGTGGTGTATTTTGCGCAGATGACTGTCGTGCGCCTGTCACAGCTTAATGAACAAGCTTCGCAAATACTCGATTATAAAAACTTCGGATTGCTTTTTAGCTATGACTTGCTGGGGTACGCATTCATGGCACTGTCCACATTTTTTATCGCATGGACCATACATGCGGAAAACAAATCTGAAAAGTGGCTGAAAGCACTGCTACTTATTCACGGCATATTTGCGGTATCGTGTGTTATTATGCCAATGCTTGGTGTATTCAGCCCCGATATGGCGGGTGGTGACTTAATCGGCATTCTGGTTTTGGAGTTTTGGTGTGTATATTTTATGCCCGTGTGCATTCTCGCATACAGGTATTTTAAAAATATAAAGGAATAAAACGAAATGATACTTGAAACAGACAGATTGATATTAAGGCCAATAACACCGAAGGTTTTATACAATTTTCAAATCTTTAATTATTTTGCCTAATAAGCAGCAGGAACAATATAGGAATGCCCCCTCACTTCACATTGAACTGCACCCAAAAAGTTAAACGTGTGATATAATAATTGTAAATTTACTGGAGGTAAAACTATGTATTATTATATTCATCATCATCATCATCATCATAACTGCCGATGATTTTTTATTTTGAAAGGATGAAATTTATGAAAAAAAGCCCAGTGAAAGGTACAAGTGATTATTTACCAAAAGAAACAGCCTTAAGAGATTACATGCAAAATAGTATTTTGAACTCGTACAAAAATTATGGATTTGAAAGAATTATGACACCAGCGTTAGAGGATATTGAAAACCTTAATAAAAGTGACGAATGAAGTTATTGCAAATTGTGGTTTTGATAGTGATGATATTTCATCTGTTTGCGTGACTTTTGACAAGTATGAGAAAATTGGTATTGAAGGAATATCATTAGAATTACTTTCGAAAAATTTTTCTCAGAATTGCATAAACAATTTTCTTGATTTTTTAAGTTCTTTTCCAATCACTCTTTTGGAGCTTAAAAACTATTGCAAAAACACTCAAGTAATAAACGATTTAGAGAAAATCATCGACGTTTGTTCTAAAATATCCAATTCAGAATACGAGGTAGAATTTGACTTATCTTTGGTAAGAGGTCAGGGGTATTATACTGGTACAGTTTTTGAAATTAAAAGCAAGGATTTTAATAGTTCAATTGGCGGTGGTGGTAGATATGATGGTCTGATCGGTAAATTTATCGGTGAAGATATTCCGGCAGTTGGCTTTTCAATAGGTTTCGAGAGAATATATTGTATTTTATCAGAAATTAACTTTGTTGTGCCTAACACAAGGAAAAAGATTGCTGTAATTTACAACAGTGTTAATTTCAGTAATGCTATAAAAATTGCCGAGCAATATCGAATTAAATATGATGTGAGCTTATTTGAAGAAACAAAGAAATTAGGCAAATTTATTTCCGCGATAGCAAATAATGGATATTACGGTATCATTAATTGTGCAAAAACAAGCTCGTTAGAGGTATTTACTATTAGTGAATAATAAGGACAATACGCAACAATCAAACTCCAATTGTTACATCCGAATGACGTAAAGTGAATAGCAATATAACCCACTCAGGAGCAACCGAAAGTCTGCTCCTTTTGCGGAGCAGGAATGGAGTGTATCATCTTCAGTATCTCCCCGGCTTTTATCCCTAAAGCATACTGTTCGGCTTTTGGAAGTGTGGGTAATACTATTTCTAAATTTTCTCCCTCGCACCATGTTAAAAGTTGATAAATACTTTTCCTGTCATTGTAAATTTTAAAATCAACAGGTTTACACATAGGAACGCCAAGGTCGGCGACTTTTTTCATGATGTCAAACATGGTTTTCTTGCGTTCATATTCCGAAATATCAGATATGCGTAATAAAAACCGCTTGCCGCCAGCGGCTTCCATATAAAATTTCTTGTCGCTGGACAATCCCGCATTGATTGGCTCAATTGCCGTTATATCTTGATTTATATCAAAATAAATATGAGCTTCGGAAATGCAGGAGCTTATAAATTCGTTCTTGCCGTTACAATAAGCTTCTCTATCTGTAGGATATTGTTGTGCCAATTCAATTTTGAATTTTTCGTAAGTTGCAGCTTTCTCCGGAAAAGAGTTCATATAATCACGGAAGACGATATGATTATTCCACTGCTCACTGCCTATTACGACGATATGTAAATTGCATAAGACAATATCATTTTCACGGCAATCTTTAATGGCACATAAAACAATCCCCGGCAACGGTTGAGTTGATGATTTATATACACCGTTTTCTTCAAGTTTCGGATAAATATCGGTTAATGTATCAAAACAAGCTACTCCTACCGCAATATCAAGCATAGGCTTAGCTTTGATGTTGCGAATCGCTGTGCTACCGATATGTTGAATATCAAATGCATTATCGCCGAATATTTCTTTTATGTGTTTTATGGTTGTCGCTGCGATTTCCTCCCACTCCGATTGGTGGTCAACAACTACAACCTCACCTCGTCTCAGCCCAAGCATAAATTAATCCTTTCACGCTGCAGCAATTAAATTTTACTGCTAATTTATATCGACCCTTTCTTTATATACCATTTTGGTATATGTATGTCCATATTATTACACATTTTTAGAAAATCCTGTGCTTGTTTCTATATTCAAATGTAACCAACCATTCCTTTCTAGTATCAGGCATTGGTATACCAAGAGACGCAACACGGCTCATCACCTCATATTCCGATTTTTTTTGCGCGTAATTTGAAATATCAGATAAACGCAATGATATATTAGGATAATATTGCCAGTTGATAAACCGGGCGGAATGAACTAAAAAAACGCGTTACGAGTACTGACAAAAGTTCCGATAACAGCTTCCTATACGTATTTTGATTTATTTCGAGACTGAATTTTCCGGCTTGCAGCTTGATAAGTTGTTCTCGAACCAGCGGTGTTACCGAAACTTTCGTCCAGCCTTGTGGTTCTTGCTGTTCTGACTGTGTTTTATCTGCTTTCAGCCAGTTTCTCAGCGTGCCCTTGTTCCTTGCACTTTTTTGTGATAGTCCGCTTTGCAGGTAAGCTGCAATCAGTTTCGTTTTCTCTTCTGCAGTATGTCGCTCTGTTCTTTTGCTTTCCATGAATCTTTACCTCCTATATATTTAAAGGTATTATCTCATGTTTTAATTCCGTTTTCTACGTGGGTGTTATTTGACGGTTACACGGTAACATTAGATCCTCGCACTTATGTATATTTAGCTAAATTCATATAATAGCGGACTGACCTAGTTCGAATCTCGTTTTAATTTAAACACTGTTACAATTTCGTTTAACCAGAACAGTTGAAACCAAAATTAATTGTGTTGCTTTCATCACAAAACTTAAAACATTAAACGTGTTAAAGCACTAGGGCTCCTTTATGTTATCACATTTTACGTCGAAGTATTTCCGGTCCAATAACACATACCGATTTAATCTTTCTTCTGATTTTAGTAATATATCTTGCAACTCTGTCTCAATCCCGAAATGCAATGCCTTGAAGTATAAAGATCGTACAAAGTTTTTAGCGTTTACCCGATTGCGATAAGGTTTCATATCCTGAACTCCGGAAGAGTTGCTGGACAGTCGCTCTAACCAGATGTTAAATGTCGTGTTATTCATACTGGAATTCATATATAAATGCAATGCCGCCCGAGCAAGTCGTTCATCCTCTTCATGAGCGAGAATGAAGTCCCCGTTGTTCAGGACTAGACTGATACAATCAAGCAGCAGTTCAAGCTCAACGCTACCTAATTCATGGCATTGTGAGAGAATGTCTATGACATCAGCAATATGTGCTCCTGCATGAGCCCAACCAAAAATATCATGATACCCACTGTAATTCGTCTCAATTTGGCAATAAGTATGAACAGTTTGGACTAATCCCAACAATTGATTCGTCTTTAAAAAAGGTATGTGTTGATGGCGAGTAATAATCTGTCCAATTATCAGTGATGAAAATGTTCTTGTAAAAACACTTTCATACCCTCCTGTATCGTAAAACAGACCTGTATTTGAGGTCAGCCTATTCATCATAATTTCCAAGTATGAATTCAAGTACAAATCTTCCCTAGACAACCATTCGTAAAAGACTTCACATATGAGTTCATCACGTAGGCTAGGATCAGTGTCGCCAATATGTTCAATCATGGCATCATTAAGTTCATAGAAGTCTAACTCCGGCAGGATTTTAAACCCATTTTGCACAACGTTTTTCAATGATGCGAATAATTCTTCTCTATCCAGCTCAAACCATCCCCTCATGTAATATTGGTATTTTTATGACATTCTACTGAATTACATTGTAGAGTGCCCTATCCAAGCTTTCATCCTGCGACTCATGCGTTGCGGCAGTAAATGCCAACCTTTTTCAGCGGTTTCCGGACAGCTGGGATCATCGTCACTTTAAATTTTGGAGTTTCATCTGACATAACTATCACCTTAAATATCTTAATATGATGCCGAATTATATTTGAAGAAAAATTCACATCCGTTTTTAAGTGATGGGCAATCAGCAGTTAAAGTGATTTCATTACAGTTTCCGTTTATAACTGCGATTTTCGTACCATCAAGATAACAATCCCAAGAATGACCACATCCCGTAATATTTGGCAAGTAATTTTTTGCGATATTTATAATAGTCTTTTGCATATTGCGCTGCGACCTGATATTAATGATTTTTGTATGATCTTCAAGATCATCACCCATACAAACAGAATTACGGGTAAGTGTTATTTGAATTTTTGATAACATAACTAACAACCTTTCTATTGGATTATCAAGAATGATAAGTGGTCTAAATTGTTTTTATGCTCATTTTCGACCTGAAAAACCCTTATATAAATAGGCTTATTTACTTGCCATCCAACCTGACCACTCGTCAGATTTTTATGTTTAATCCATAAAATTTGTGAATCAGTTTTCCCATTTTTGTTTTTGCTCATTGCTCAATGTTTACCAACCATATTTTATCATATCACTTATGTTCTGTCCGAGTTGTTCAAAAGTATCATTAAAGCAATATCCCATCAGTATAAAGAGCTTCAACTCGTTCCACAAAAAATAGTATTGATTTTTTAGTAAAAACTTATCGCTAAGACAAACTTTAGACGTGTAGTTTTCTAAAAAACCGAATTTAGCGTCCCTGTGCGGATTTGTATAAGTAAATAAATCCGACTCCCTGTCGCCATAACAGCAATCCATAGGATCAAGTATTGCAGTTAACTTGAATGTTTTCGGATCGATAAGTACATTTTTCATTTTATAATCACCATGAATCAAACATGCTTCTTTTACCGGTTGTGTAAACACGTTGTCAAAACTATAATATGCTTCATCAATTAATGTGCGGGCTTTTGCGGATAATGGGCTATCTTTTAGCGTGTTTAAATATTGAAAATAACCGTCAATTCGATTATGAAAAAGTGTTTCCCAATTTTGTGAAAAATTTTCACAGTCCAACTCTCCGAATCCGTTCGGATTTACAACATTATGAAGGGCTATATGCGCATCTACAACCGCATCTGCGATTCTTTCCCTGTCAGCTTCATTATCAAAGGCAACAAAGCGTACCGGCACACCCGGCATAAATTCCATAAAATAGATATCAGTAGTTAGATCTCCATCACCAAAAAAGCATCCGTATACCTGTGGAATTGGTACGATGGAAAATTTGCGCAATTCTTCCAACTGGCGTACTTCCATCCGCATGAAACCGATTTTTAAATAAACCTTAATCACAACATCTGTTCCGTTTTTTCCATATTTAGCCTTATATACTTGACTGTATGCACCCTTACTATAAATCTGAATATCACTAAGAATTTCATGTAAAACATTTTTGGCAGCATCCTGAATCTGCATTTCATTTATGTTCATTTCGAATCTGTTTCCTTTTTTAGAATATTTATTCGGTATTTCAACCAAGTATATCATCATTCGGTTTGAGAAACAAGTTAAAATTCAAAGTTTTTGTAAAGAAATCTGCCGCCTGCGTGAGGATAAGCAGAAGCTTCAGCTGGAAAGCACCGGGCGGGATGAACTGAAAAAACGCATCGACGACATGGGCACTTTTCTGCGAGAACAGCCCACCGTCCTGACCGAATACGACGAGCCGCTTGTCCGGCGGCTGAATTTATCGACGTCGATTCTCATGCAGGAGCCGTCAGGACTCCAGCAGATAAAGCCGACGCCGGGATAAGGGCAGCCAACACAGCGGGCGGTATCTTCAGGCAGAGGCAGAGAAGACTTTTCAGGAGGACCGGTTTCTCCGGCTCCTGTTTTTTCTTCTGGTGTTACATCATGCTTCATGGTTCAGCTCCTTTCTCGGAAAAACAAAAAAGGCGCTGCCTTTTTTGTAAAGACAGCGCCTTCTCGTTTTTTATTTAGTTGTATAGCTCACAGCATCTGCTGTAACAAAAAAGCGCCCTTCAGCTTCAGCAGAAACCAAAGAGCGCTATTTGTCCGTTTACTTTTACTTTCATCCCATCACCGGATCTCCGTAGCTAAGGTCGGGCGAGTTGTTTTTCATATCTTCTTCAAGCTTAAGGGAGTAGTTTTCGTGATTCCAGAAGCTGACGTAGATCTCGCCGTCCGGCGTCTTGATTGGACGCTGTTCAAGGCCTTCACCGTAGCCATCGCTGTTCTGTCCAGTCACAAAGTCAAGAAGCTCAGCGGTTTCTTCTCCTGAGAGGGACTCCTTCAGCCCGGCGGTCATGAGTCCCCACAGCTCACCGTCGACGATTTCAACTGAAGGGTATAGGCTATACACCTTTTTATTAAGAGCTTCGTCGTGGATGTATTCGGCAAGCCCTCGGTCATTTTCAAAAAAACGGTTTTCTTTTGCGATGGCAGCGAGGATAGCATCCTCATATGCCACAGCCTCTGCGGGAGTGATTTCCACCGGAGAGTCATCTAACCCGTAATCGCCTTGGAGGTAGGTGATGATCTTCAGAGGGAAAAAGATACGCATTGTTTCATTTGTCATTTTGATTTCCTCCATTCTTTTTGATTGCTGTAAATATGAATTTGAAAAAGGCATAAAAAAAAACGGGCGTATCTTCGTTTGAAAATGCGCCCGCTCGTTTTCATGAAATAGGTATGATATTGTTTTTGGCGTGTTCAAGCCCCTACAGTATTGCAAAAAAGCTCGATGTCATCTATAAAAATACGAGGCAAAAAACGAGATAAAAAATAATGAAAAGGCAGATGCCAACATTCTATCTCACTTATTTCACCGATAAATTGGAATTTGTCTATTTGCTTTTTGTCTGGCACTCACTACATTCTGCGTCATGAATAGAGATAATACCACCACAAACAGGGCAAGTGTATTCTTCATTCTGTTGCTTCATAAACTCCACAAGCCCAGACCCTTTTACAGTCTGATTATTTTTCATAAGGCTTGTACCATAACGGGTATTATAGCTTTTTTCAAGTGACTTAATTTGTTTACAAGGATAATCAGCGCATTCAAAGCAATAGGTAAGTTCCTTTCCCTTTATGCAGTCTTTTATTTTGCACTTTCGGCAATGTTCCGGTTTTCCTGTATCGCTGTTTAAGCAACCCGCACAAGGCTTCTTATGATAGCAGTGTTTATAACAAACCATACAGTTCATGCCACAAGGGGCAAACATCGATGTTTCAATTATATCTGGCATTTTCATATTGTTTTGATCCTTCTAAATTCCTGTTTGTCTATGTGCTTAACAAAAGGATTAATTCTTTCTTTATTTTCATATTCAATTCCGAAAAAGTCAAGCATGGACTCCCAGATACCGAATGTCATCTATAAATTGCCCCAAAAAACAGGGCTCAAAAATGCACTTTTTCAGCCCGTTTTTTGCTCATTTTTTGCTCCAAAACCACTACATATAGTGGTTGACCTGCCTTATTTGTCTTTCAAACCACTATTCGTCATCAGAATTATACTCTCAACGTGTTCTGTTCTGGGGAAGAAGTTGTAGGGGTGGGCTGTGCCGCAGTTGAAGCCTTTTTCGGTGAACAGCTTCAAGTCTCGTGCCATTGTTGCCGGGTTGCAGGATATATACACGATACGGTTCGCTCCGCTGCCGGCAATCTCATCAATAACAGTAGGGGTTAATCCTTTTCTCGGCGGATCAACAATGACAACATCAACCCTGCCGAAATGCTCCTTGCATAACTTGATCCCTTCGCCGGCATCAGCTGCATAGAAAGCTGTGTCTGCTTCATTTCTTCCGTTAAGCATAGCATTTTCTCTTGCATCCTCGATCGCAGCTTCGACTGTTTCCACTCCACAGAGTATATTGTCGATGCCGCTGATGCTCAGCCCGATAGTTCCGACACCGCAGTACAAGTCAAGCAGTACTTCGCCCGGTTTTAGTCCGGCAAGCTCTTTGGCTTTATAGTACAGCAGTTCCGCAGCAGCCCTGTTTACCTGGTAGAATGAAAGCGGCGATAACAAAAAGCGTTGACCGCAGAGTGTATCTTCAATTTTTAATTTCCCGAGAATGTGAACAACACTGTCACCCATTATAACATTTGTGTCGTCAGTATTCGATGAGGTGTAGAAGGATACAATTTCGGGATGCAGCTGCTGAAGCCTTTGAGCAATGCTACTTACGTTGTTCAGCTTCATCGAATTTATTACAAGAATGCACATAATTTCACCTTTTAAGTTTGAACGCAGAATTATATGTCTTGCTAATCCTTTCCCGCTATTTTCATCATAAGCTATAACTCCGGCTTCGTCAAGTATTTTACATAGATTCCCGGCAATTTTATGAAAAATTTCAGGTTGTATTATACAGTCCTCATGAGGTACAACCTGATGGCTGTTCCTTGCGTAAAATCCAAAGGCTGTTTTTCCATTTATGGTGCAAAGCGGATACTGTGCTTTGTTGCGGTACCGTTCTTCGTTCACACTCACAGCTTCTGCAACATCGACAGTAAGCCCTCCGATACGCTCCATTGCATCTCGAACAGCTTTCTGCTTTGCTTTCAGCTCGGCAGGGTAGGAGATGTGTCTGAGCGAACAGCCGCCACAGCGGACATATTGAGGGCAGCCAGCATCGGTTCTGTCTGGCGATAATTTGTTGAATGACACAGCACGACCGATTGCAAAGCTCTTTTTATCTTTTATGACAAGCACCTCGGCAATATCGCCGACTGCGCATCTTGAAACAAACACTGCACGGCCGTCCGACAGTCTTCCGACACCGGTTCCATCGGTAGTCATATCTGTTATTTCAATTATTTCGTTGATTTTAATACTATTTTTCATAAGACCTCATTGTTTTTTATTTGGATGTAATATATAATAATAAGGTATCAGTGGGAGGTGTTGCTTTGAACACGAAAAACAAGAATGTAATTATAAAGCTGAGCATTTTAGCTGCTGTTGTATTGATAACTTTTGCGGTAAAGCCGCTTTTATTTAAAGAAACATCGACAGATAATAATTATTTATATGTTTATTTTATTAATACTGGGCAATCCGATTGTATACTGATCACAACACCGAATGATGAGAACATACTGATTGACAGCGGTGATAATGGCGATGAAGACATTGTGCTGGGCTTTCTTGAGGATAAGAAAATTACTAAGCTGGAATATGTTATCTTCACTCACCCGCATTCAGACCATATTGGCGGTGGTTATGAGGTTGTCAGTAGTTTTGATGTCGACAATGTTATTATGCCCGATATTGAGAACGACACAAAGACTTATAAAAGCCTTGTTGACGAAATTGATGAAAAAAACATCAAGGTTACATATCCCGATGATGGTGACATATATAACATTGACGGAATAACAATGACGATTTTGTCACCGGTTAATTCCGATTATGGGACTAATATGAACGAGTACAGTATTGTATGCAGGCTTGACTACGGGGAAAGCAGCTTTCTGTTTACCGGTGATGCGGAAGCAGTCAATGAGGAGGAGATGATTGAAGCAGGTTATGACCTTGACGTCGATGTACTGAAGGTCGGGCATCACGGCTCATCAAGCTCGTCAACAAAGGAATTTCTTGAAGCTGTAACTCCGGAATACGCAGTTATTCTTTGCGGGAAAGACAATTCATACAACCATCCGAATGATGATACACTGTCGAAGCTTGAAGAAGTATCGGCTGAGATTTACAGGACTGATATAAACGGAACAATAACAATGTATTCTGACGGCAAGACAATCACTGTTGCGCTTGAAAAGAAAACAGCTAAAAATAGTGAGTACTATATAATTTGGGCAGGAAGCATCCTGCCCAATATTTATTATAATGTAATTTCAATTTATTGTAAATAGGCCGGTAAAAATTCTTTCGAGAAAGTACCGTAGATTTTCTCCAGCATCGATGAAACCGAGAATATTTTTCTGCCATATGCGGTGCTTATCAATGGATCATCCTTCGTATGACAGCCATGTGCAGCGGCAAGCTCTTCGGTGTAATCCTGGAAGAAGTATATCTTGAAATCACGGAATACTTCACCTGTTCGGCGTATATAGTGATCAACAATCGGAATCATCATCGGGTTCTCAATCGAAACAACCCCATTCTCGACAACAATATCAAGCTCAAGCATAGCACCTAACATATTTCGTCCCCAGTACATACCGGAGATGAAGTTACCGAGTGAATACACGAGAAATGTTTTGCCGCCATCCGGACGTTCAACCCACTTGCATTCCTGAATAACATGAGGATGCATACCTATTATAACATCAACGCCTTCGTCAACAAGAAGCTGTGCAACTCTCTTTTGTTCGGCGTTTGGCGGATAAACATTGTTGGTACCATTCCAACTATCTTCTTCGCCCCAATGCATTGAAACAAAGACCAGGTCAGCTTGTTGCTTTGCAAGTGCAACTTGCATTTTTATAAGAGTATCATTAATAAGAGGGATATATGTAGGATCACTTGCAGGCTTAGTTATTCCGTTTGTGCCGTATGTGTAGGTTAGAAAAGCAATTCTAACACCTTGCTCTTCAACTACAATAATATTATTAGTATCTTCCTCGTTTTTATAATAACCGATTGGGGTGACACCTTTCTCTTTGAAAAAATTGTTGCAGTATTTCAGAAAGGTTGTATCATACGAATCAAGCATATGATTGTGTGCAAGATTCATTACATTAAAGCCCATATCAACAAGATAATTGCCTATTTCTTCGGGTGAATTGAAATTCGGATAACCTCCGATTGGCTGAGAAGGACCACCTATTAAAGTTTCGACATTGACATATGCGATATCCTTTGATTTGATGTAATCAATCATATCTTCATAAATAGGGTCAAAATTATATGTCTCGCCATCGGTTGCTTTTTCACTTGCATCATTAAGTATTGAGGTATGCATTACACTATCACCGACGGCAACAAATTTGATGACTTTGTTATCTCCGGATTGACTTACTTCGGGTTCACTGCCTTCAGATTTACTTTCGTTATTTGATGCATCACTGTTCGTCGGTTCGGACGTTGTCGGTGTTGATGAATCATCTTTTGAAGCTGTTGAACCAGAAGAAGGGTTCTCGCTTGTCTGAGGTTCGGAGGTTGTATCGCCCTTCATAGAGAAAGCGAAAGCTATAGTTGCCAGAATTAAAATCAAGCTTAATAGTATAACAATAATTGTTTTTTTCATTTCGGGGCAGTTTCCTTATCTTCCAGAATATTGTAAATTATCTTTCTCGGACAGGCTTCAGCACACTTCCCACAGTTTGTACAGGCGACAGGGTCAATGATTGCGAGGTTGTCTTTCACATGGACAGCGTCAAATTCACATTTTTTTTCACATATTCTGCAGCTAATACAACCGACATTGCACACAGCTCTGACGTTAGCAGGTTTATCTTTTGATGAACATGTAACAACATATGTTGAATCGGTCGGTATCATTTTTATAACTTTTTTAGGACAAGTTGCAACACATACACCGCAGCCGGTGCATTTATCACGGTTGATAACTGCAATGCCGTCAACAATACAGATTGCATCAAATTTACATGCTCTGACACAGCTTCCGAGCCCAAGGCAACCGTATATACACTCCTTGTCGCCCCCACCCAGCTTCGAAGCAGAAATGCAGTCATTTAAACCTTCGTATATAAATTTCTTCTTTGTTGCACTGTCACAGCCACCGCAAATGACAAAGCTTTTCATTTCAGTGATCCCTGCAAAAGGGACTCCCATTACATCTGCGACCTTTTGAGCGGTTGCTTTACCGCCTGCAGTACAGGCATTTGTGCGTGCTTCGCCTTTTGCAATTGCTTCTGCAAGCGCCTGACATCCTGCATAACCACAGCCACCGCAATTTGCGCCGGGAAGAGCTTCAAGCAGCTCATCAACCTTTGGATCTGACTTTATGCGAAACACTTTCGAAAAAAAGGCAAGCATTAAGCCGAGAATCGCTCCGATCAGAGCAAAAAAGCCAAATGGAATCAATATATCTTTCAACAATTCAATCTACCTTCCTTTCTAAAATTCCATTCCCTGAAATCCCATGAATGCCATTGCAATCAATCCTGCACTTATAAGTGCAAGCGGTATTCCGCGGAATGCTTTCGGCGGATCGGAAAGCTGCAGGCGTTGTCTTACTCCGGCGAATATAACTATCGCAAGTGTGAAACCGACAGCAGAAGCAAAACCGTAAACAACCGAATTTATGAAGTTATATTCATATTGTATATTAAGAAGCGTAACACCCAATACTGCACAATTGGTGGTTATCAGTGGCAGATATATACCAAGTGCTTGATAAAGCGGAGGAAATGCTTTTTTCATAAACATTTCAATCAATTGAACCAAAGCAGCGATAACAAGGATAAACGCTATTGTTTTCAGATATGTCAGGTTGAACGGAACGAGGACACCATAATAAATGAAATACGTAACAGCTGAAGAAACCGTCATAACAAATGTAACTGCAAATCCCATTGATAAAGCTGTATCGGTTTTTTCCGATACACCGAGGAAAGGACATATACCCAAAAATTTCGAGAATATGAAGTTATCTATCAGAATAGCACTGACTATGATTAATAACATTTCTTTCATAATTCAAACTTTCCTTTCAGCAAAAATTATGCGGTTTGATTAGCATTTTTGTTTTGATTTGTTGACAAAGTATCTTGTCGTTGCGATTATGATGCCGAGTGTGATAAATGCTCCGGCAGGCATTGCTATAAGAGTAGCACCTTTAAAGTTCTCGCCGAAAATATTCAGACCTCCGATTGTTCCGTATCCGATAATCTCACGTATTACAGATAAAACAACCAGGGTTGATGCAAATCCAAGTCCCATTACCAGACCGTCTACTACTGATGGGAGGGGTGGATTTTTTGAGGCAAAAGCTTCTGCTCTTGCGAGAATAATGCAGTTGACAACTATTAAAGGTATAAATATACCAAGAGATTTATCAAGCACCGGAACATATGCTCTTATTAAAAGCTCAATCGCAGTAACAAAACCGGAAATTACAACAATGAATGAAGCGATTCGAATTTGTTTCGGTACGAATTTTCTGATAAGTGAAATAATCAGATTTGACATAGTCAATACAATTGTTGTTGCAATTCCCATGCCGAGACCATTGAACAGGTTTGTAGTAACAGCAAGAGTTGAACACATGCCAAGCAGTTGAACAAGAACCGGATTGTTCAACAATAAGCCATCAATCAATTTTAATTTGAATTCACCTTTTGTCATCCGTTATCACCTGCTTTTAAATATTCGCTGACAGCATCAAGTGCAGTTTCTACGCCGACTTTCGCGGCGGTAGAGCTGACGGTTGCACCGCTGATGACATCAACATCAGTTGAAATCTTGTTAACCTGCAATCCGATAAATTGTGATAAGAAATCAGCATTTTTTATTTTTGTGCCTACACCGGCTGTCTCGGACATTGAAACAATTTCAACACCGCTTATTTTTAGGTCACCGGTTACCCCAACCATCATCTGTATTTCGCCACCGAAGCCCGAAGGGCTTACAAGTACACAGTAATCTGTTGTATCACCATGAGAAACTATATAAAGCTCCTCAGCGTTTTTTACTTCGGTTTTAGTGGATTCAAATGAAATATAATCCGTATATATGCTTTGGATTGCATTTCCTTTTTCTTCGAGATTTTTTTTCGCAATGACAGGTGAAGTGACAGAATTTATTATAGCAAGTAATAATGCAATACCCGATGAAATGACCGTCAGAACAATTACTGTGTATAGAATACTTTCTTTATTTATCTTCAACATATTATTATCCCTTCTTCTCGGCTTTTTCGGGATTGCCACCGAATACGCGGGGTCTTGTCCATTTATCGAGATACCAGATAAAACTGTTCATTATAAGTATAGCAAAGGATACACCCTCGGGATACCCGCCAAATATGCGTATCAATGCAGTTAAAAGTCCGCAACCGATACCGAAAATAATTTTTCCGCTCGGTGAAAACGGTGATGTTGTATAGTCGGTTGCCATGAAAATCGCTCCGAGAAATAAGCCGCCGCTCAGCAGGTGATGCAGCATATATTCAAAGGGTGATGCATTGCCTGTGAGATACCCATAAAGAAATGTGAAACCGGCAAGCGTTAAAATAAATGACATTGTAATATGTGGAGTTATAACCTTGCGGATCAGAAGATAAATAAATCCGAGAAGTAGCATCAAAACTGAAATTTCACCAATACATCCCGGTATAAAACCGTAAAATTTCTCAAGCAGCAAGGATTGATCAAGCATTCCTGTTTTTAAAGTCGCCAGCGGAGTTGCAGTTGATATAACATCGATTGTTTCGGACGAAACAGTTACCGATATAGGTGAAATACTGGTCATAGGCTGAACAAAGGCCATCATTATATTTGACCATGACAGAAGGAATACTCTTGCCGCCAAAGCCGGGTTAACAATATTCTTTCCGATTCCGCCGAAAAGCTGCTTAACTATTATAATTGCAAATGCACTGCCGATAACAGGCAGCCATAACGGTGCTGTGACAGGCATATTAAATGCAATCAGCATACCGGTAACGACGGCGGACATATCACCGGCTGTTATCGTTCTCTTGGTTATATATTGAAACAGGTATTCAAAGCCAACTGCACTGCCGACTGCTAAAATTGTCAGCGTAAGTGAACGCCAGCCGAATACATATATACTCCAGAATAAAGCCGGGCAGAGAGCAATTACAACATCGGTCATAATTGACCTCGTAGTATCTCTTTGCCTTATATGCGGTGAAGAGCTTACCTTCAGAAGATTCAAAAAAATCCCTCCAAAACAAATATGATTTTATATCCTTTATTTTTTTAATGCCTGTCTTGCACGAAGCTCCTGCTTTGCGTTTCTTATATGTTGTACAATCGGAACCTTGCCCGGGCAGATGTATGTGCAGCAGCCACACTCGACGCAGGACATTATATTAAGCTCCTTACACATATCAAAATCATTGATTGACGCATATTGAGCGAGTAATGCAGGAAGCAGATGCATCTGACATGCGCGTACGCAACGGCCGCATCTGATACAATGAGGTTCAGTTTCAGTTAGAGCAGGCAATGCAAGAATTGCACCTGTTGCCTTGATTGCAACCGAATTCAAATCCCACTGAGCTACACCCATCATCGGCCCACCGGTGATAATACGATCGCAATTGTGGGTCAGCCCACCGCAAAAATCAATAATGTCTTTGAAGGATATTCCTATCGGAACAGACAAATTTTTTGGCGATTTCATACATTCGCCATCTACAGTTATAAGTTTTGAAACAAGCGGCATGCCTGTTGTAAAAGCATTATATATTACAGCGCAGCTTTCTGCGTTGAATATAACAAAACCGACATCGGCAGGGAGCTGTCCTTGCTTCAATTCAATTCCCGAAAGAGCATAAATAAGCTGCCGTTCATCTCCCTGAGGGTACTTTGTCTTGAAAACCTCAACATCAATAAGAGAATGGTCAGTTATATTGTCAGCGATTTTTTCAGCAGCATCAAGCTTGTTGTCTTCTATTGCAATTATTGCTTTTTTTATCTTTGCCGCACGCATTAAAATTTTTGTGCCGTTAATAATTTCTTCAGGATGTTCAAGCATAAGACGGTGGTTAATGGTCAGATATGGCTCACATTCGGCGCAGTTGATTATAATGACACTTGCTTTACCGATTGCGGACTGTATTTTTGCATATGTCGGGAAGGATGCCCCACCCATTCCTACAACACCAGCTTCTCTGACCTTCTGGATTATTTTTTCGGACGAAGTATCGCCGAGAAGTATTGTATGCGGTGCAAGTTCGGAAGAAACAGCGCCTTTATAATCGTTTTTTATTACTATATATTCAACGAAGCTACCGTTTGTTGTGAGACGCTTCTCCATTCTTTCAACAGTTCCCGATATTGAAGAATGTATCGGACAGCTTAATGCAGTAGGATTATCTCCGATTTTTTGTCCAATCAATACAGTATCTCCGATATTGACAAGCGGTTTACAAGGAGCACCGATATGCTGTTGCATTGGGATAGCAACATATTCCGGTGGAGTAATCGTTTCAATCGGACTTTTTGCGGTATTCTTGTGCTCGTTCATGTGAACACCGCCGAGAAAGGTACGACGCATTTAATCATCTCCATTTTTGATTTTCTATGTTAACCGGACAGATGAATAAAAAAGCTTCATATTCCGAATTAAAATTTCTTAACATATTGATTATTATACAATATAACAAGATACAATACAAGTATCCGTATGAAAAAATGTACATTCTATATTTTAAATTTTGTATTACGCAATGAAATAGAAATAATGAAAATCCTGCCGGGTAATCGACAGGATTTTTATTTAAAATATTCTATGAAATTTTCATTTTCTTTTTTTTCTGCAGAGTTGAAAGTTCATAAACTGTATCAACTCTTTTGGCAACCTCGGGGGAGTGGGGTACAATGATAATACATTTATTTTCATCATGTGCAAGTCTTTCGAAAATTTCCATTACTTCCTCCTGGGTTTCAACATCAAGGTTGCCGGTCGGCTCATCTGCAAGTATTATATCCGGGTTATATGACAGTGTTCTTGCAATCGCAACTCTCTGCTGTTCACCGCCCGACAACTTCAGGACACGTCTTTTTGCCTTGTCCTCGCCAAGATCAACCTTCTCGAGTATCTCAAGTGCTGACTTGCGTTTATTCTTTGTCTGAATTCCGGCGATATCCATCGACAGCTCAACATTTTCGACAGCTGTCAGCTGCGGCAGCAAGTTAAACCCTTGGAAAACAACACCTACATAGCGGCTTCTGTATTTGTATTTATCGATTCCTTTTATGTCACTACCGTCAAAAAGTATTTTCCCGCCTGTCGGAGTTGCAAGCCCTGACAAAAGTGACAGTAAGGTTGTTTTACCTGCACCCGAGCGACCTACTATCGCATATATTTTACCCTTTTCAAAGGCATATGATAAATTCTGCAGCACAGGAGTACTGCTGTCATATGAATATGATAAATTATTTAATTCGAGTATACTCATTTTTATAACCATTCCTTTCGTCGTTACGCGGAGTTTTGAGCTGGTTTTGCGAAGCAAAATTTACGTCATACTGTCCACCGCATAACTTGTAATGCGGGCGTAAAAGGCACAAAACTCTTTGTCTGAAAGTCTACTTTCAGACTTATCCTCCATTTTTATTTATTGTACAATCAAGACTGATTGATTATTGTTTGTATGCTGCATTTAAGAAAGAGGATGCAGCATTGGAATTGAAAATCCGAATTTTCGGACTTCTAATTTTTATGTTCTGCTGGTTAGAATCTTCAGAGGCTCATATCTCATTATAAATATAACAGCCGCACTGCTTGAAATAGCAGTAAGCAGAAGACCTATTCCAAGTAGCTGTAGTATAACGACCATATCTGTTGAAGAATTGATTTCGCTTATATAGTTTGTAACATTGTTACCAATATTGTTCAAGAACCCACTTTTACCACTGTAGCCGGAACAGAAATTATTGCACCGATTGCAGAACCGATTATAATAGTTGCCATTGTAACGGCAAACAACTCACACATGAATTGTATTGCGACCTTCGGCTTTTTCATGCCGATCGCCGTAAGAACACCGACCTCATATTTGCGTTCGCGGATATTAAATATATTAAGCACTACAAGAATTATACCGCCGATAAGGAGAACTATGAGCAAAAATACTCCTGCAAATTTACTTAGATTCTGTAACGGTACAAGACTGTTTTCGTATGATGTTATATCGCTTGAACTTACAGTGTATGTGTCATCAAGTCCGAGAGTATAAACATCCTCGGAGAATGCCTCAAATGCCGCCGTGTCAGACAGTATATATGTACCTGAGAGAGAGCTGCGAAGAGCAGTGGTTGAAGTCATTCCGGTGTCTTCATTGGTTTCGGTTTCAGCAACCGATGAAGATTGTTCAGCAATAGCTGTGACTGTTCCGGCGCTTGTGATTATCCGGTTTGCAGGATCACTTGAGGCTGAGAACATCATACCGCTGGAAGCGGTTCCTGATTCGCTGTTTGTATAAATACCTGTTATTGTGAGTGTATACACTTCATCCTCGGCATTAGGATTTGCGATTGTTATTGTATCACCTACCTCAAGGTCGTTGTAAAGAGCAAGCTCATCGGTTATAATACAGCTCATATCAGCTGCGGTTATATCGAATATTGCGCCGTCGGTAATCGAGCATGTACCGCTGATAAAATCAGTCATTGCGGTTTCGGAACTGTACCCGATCATGGTAAAATCACCCTGGGTTCCGAAATCACCGGTCATTCTGCCACCACCGCCCATATCCGGCATGTCATCAGGGACATTGGTATCACTTGATGATATCGATGATGTTTCTATTGCTGCAAAGGCTTCATCACCTGAATTTACTGAGCTTGTAATAGTGTAGTAGAAATCAGAAACATACTGTGATGCAGCATATGTCTGAAGTTCATTCAATTCAAGACTATCAGACATATTTATCATCTCACGGAAATCGGTACCGCTACCTTGAGCTTGCTTCATCTGCGATGTACGGTCATATGATATTGACGCTTTTATATTCAGAAGCGACATACTTTCATTCTCTGCTTTTACGGCTGCCTGTTTGATAGTCAGTGCGACACAGCTTGAAACAGCAATTACAAAAATAATTATACCAACCAGAATATTGCGTCCCTTCGATCGCATGATATTCCTTAAGACGTTTTTTACGATATACATAATAACCCTCTCATCCTTATATTCTTTTCGTCGATTTTATAATTATTTTAATTTGTTACTATGTTATATCGGTGAAAATGAAATAAAGATATTGTGGTGATAGAGCGATTTTTTATTTTAATTTTTCTAAGCATAGTTAAAATATATGACAAAATGTATTACATTGTTTATTATATCCTGACTTTTCCCTTTAGTATTATGTAGGCTTCATCTACATCATCTACACCCAGAACCGTAGTTTCCATCGGGCACATACCGGTATTGGCTCGGTTGATTATATAAGGTACTTTTTCTCCGAAGGTGTAGGGAACATTATTACTGTCAAGAACTGCACATGCGTGTTCGCTTATTATAGCTGCATATAATTCTTTGACCTTGCCTTTGATAAACAGCATCGCTGCCGCTTTCCCGACAACCTTATCAGCAACATACCTATCTTTAAAAAAATAAATATTTTCATTGAGCCATATCATCAGGGGTTTTATTCCGCTTTCAATAGATGTGAACACCTGTTCTTTTTGCGGCTCATAGACTACACAGGATAGCCTGTTATCTTCAAGTGTTTTCTTTGTTTTTTCGAGTGGTGTCAGAAAGCAGCCCTCCTTTTTTCAGTGCATATACAACTGCGGGGATCAAAATCAACTGTATGGCAATACCGGGTAGTCCGGTTACAGTTGCGGTAATAGCTGCTACCGGTGCATCGATGTTAACGCCGAATAATGGACCGCTAAGCATAAGGCAGAGTGCATAAACAGCTCTTCCGGAAATCATTGCAAGCAGAAGGCTTGGAAGTAAAGGTAACTTTTTGTATAACAGACCACCTGCCAGTCCATAAGCAGCAAGCTCAAACAGCATAAAATACAATCTCGGAATCTGTGGCATACCTGTAATCAAAAAACTGAGCAGAGGGGTTATTACACCAACAGCTAAGCCGCCAAGTGGTCCTGCAGCAAAGCCGGCAAGCAAGACGGGTATATGCATCGGAAGAAACATACTACCTGCCTGCGGACCTCCGATTAAATGAAAAACCTGAGGCAGCAGAACACCGATAGCTGCAAGCAGACCACTATAAATTAATTTTCTTAATTTCATGATTTTTTATTTAAGGATTCCATATCCTTTACGACAGATTTTAAGTTTTCAATGATATGAAGCTTCTGAGGGCAGACAGCTTCGCACTGACTGCATTCTACGCATTTATCAGCTCTTGCTGACTCATTAAGGTCGTTGAAATAAGCCCATTTCGCATCTGCATCATTACCGTAGATAGAGTGCTGATTCCAGATGCTGAAGTTGTGTGGGATATTTACGCCTGAAGGGCAGGGCATACAGTATTCGCAGCCTGTGCAATCGTTCCTGACTCTTGAACGAAGCGCATTTGCAACCGCATCAACAGCAGTACATTCTTTACGGCTGAGAGGGACAAACGGTGAGAATGTCTTGATGTTATCCTCAACCTGATCGATTGCAGTCATCCCGCTGAGTATAACCTTAACATTCGGATGCGATGCCAGCCAACGGAAGGACCAGGATGCGGTTGAGACAAGCGGATTAATAGCTTTAAATATTTTTGTTATATCATCTGGAAGGTTTGCAAGCGCTCCACCTTTGACCGGTTCCATGATAACAAGCGGAATGCCAAGACTTTCTGCAAGCTTGTAACCCTTTTCGCCTGCCTGATAATCGGTATCCATGTAGTTGAATTGTATCTGACAGAAATCCCATTTACGGTATGTGAGTATTTCTTCAAAAATAGGATATTCATCATGAAACGAAAAACCGAGATTTTTTATCTTCCCCTGCTTTTTCAGTTCGACACAGTAATCGACTGCGCCACATTCCTTCATCTTATCCCAATAATGCTTGTTGAGAGCATGGATCAGATAAAAATCGATGTAGTCAGTCTGAAGTTTGTCACATTGCTCTTGGAAAATACGCTTTGCGTCATCAACAGAATTTACATTCCAGACAGGCAGCTTTGTTGCGATGTTCAGCTTGCTGCGGTCATGCTTCTTCAATGCCTTTCCTACAAACGGTTCACTCTGACCGTTGAGGTAAAAATATGCTGTATCGATATAATTGACCCCTGCTTCAATAGCTGTATCCAACAATCTCTGTGCTTCGGGTTCGTTTATTTTTCCGTCATCAAGCAGTGGAAATCGCATACAGCCAAAACCAAGGAGTGATGTTTTAATCCCTATGTTTTCCATAACTTTATAATCCATATAAACCTCTTCCTTTGGTATAATTGCAACACCAAAATTGATAAAAATAATATATGTTCATTTTACAGTATAAGCGGTCGGATGTCAAGACCAATAAAAATTCAATCCATTAAAATAAGAGAAATAACCGTATACAACAAAAAAAGATAAAAATCGAATAATTTCGACAATATATTGTGAATATTAAAATTTTATCTATAATATATTGATTTTTTAAAAAAAATATATTGACATTATGGGAAATGTTAGATATAATAAATACCAGTAAAACTTATTAATGGGAAATGAGGAGGAAATGGGATCAATGTCAACATCAATATTATTAAAAACCCACAGCAGTGATATTTCAGAAGGGGTATATCAGTATAATTTAATTGTAACAAACAAAACAATTGAGGATTTTGGTGAAGTCAAAGTATACGGAATCGAAATTTGTGCAGATGATATGTATGAAAGGGTAGATGATATATCATCCAATGCAAATATCGTTGTTCAACTCCTTCGAATACTCGAGGACAACAATTGCTCACCGCTACATCTGAAGGATGTAGTCGAAGATTTTCTGGAGAATTTATAAAGTCAAATGAAGCCCGCGTGATGCGGGCTTTTGTTATATCAACTTCTTTATAAACCGTTTTTGCAAGAAAAAGAGCCATATTATTGACACTGCGAGAAAAGGTAGTAAAAATAAAAATGAATTTTTTACTATCGTTTTACCCAGCCAGAATGAAGGTAGAAACGAAGCAAGATATTGAACTTTGCCTGTTACGAAAAACGGTAAGGGTAAACCGAGAAGGATTATTGATGACAGCTTTGACAACGCCATTCCTTCAACCTTGTTTGTTGATATCGAAACTATTATCATGGATATAATGACTGATATGAAGCCGTTGGCTGATGACAAAATCAAACTTTCGAATATAAATAATCCTGAAAGTGAAAATATCAGAGCTATTATAACACCGTATACAATTGAAATTATGGTTGGAATCACAATCCTGGATACCATATACCCCGATTTACAGAGAGGTGTTACAGAAAGGTATTCCGAAAGCCCGATGTCTGATTCGCCGAGCATTACCATAGCTCCAGCGAAAGAAAACATCAGCGGAGGCAACGCAGTCAGGAAAGCATCGAATAACAGATAATAAGGCGATAAAATCTCTGATATTTTAAAATAATCTGTTAGAAAAATTTCAAGCTGAGGAATTGCAAATTTAAAGAAAAAACCTGCTAAAATCGGTACAAACAACATTATAGCAAGCATTGAGTCCTTCCAGATTTCGCCGAGAAATTGCTTGAAAGCCTTTAGAATTGTTTTCATAGCTATGACCATCCCTTCTTTAAATGTGTGGGAATTGTGCCGTATTTGATATTATCAAATTTGCGCCTCACTTTATGGCGCAAAGGCACAAAACTGTAGTTTGAAAGATAAATCTTTCAAACTTTGCATCCTCCCAGTTGCCGGAATGTTTTTTTGACAACCTTAATACATATAAAATATGAAACGGTTATCCAGAATAATTGAATGAGAATCAATAAAAATGGATTTGTATAGCTTCCGGAAAGCAGTTTAATTGCTGCTACTCCGGGGAGCAGAATCAGCCATGGGTTATCATAACCAAACAAAGTTATAACCGGCGGCGCTGTAAGGATCAGCTCGAAAGGGACAGTTGCAATGACAAACTGATTCAGGCTGCTTGCTTTGAACGCAACAATTAATCCAATAAGCGAAAAAACCACTGATGACAGGAAAACAGCAATAATGACAGTTATGATGTTATTACTTTGAGCTGACAATGCTATTATGACACCGACAATCGTGCCGATAAGTCCGAGCGACAGGACTTTTGCATTAATATATTGGCTGATTTTTATTGGTGAAACTGCAAGAGAGTTCAATATCATCTGACTTTTTTCAAGCAACACGATAGCACCCATAAAAAACAATCCCATTGCTGCCGGATCGGAATAAATCATAATAACAGCAGTAGTTTTTTGCCATGATGCCGGCATAATATTGAGTATAAAAACATAAAACAGGGTAAAAAAACTGTACAAAAGATAAAAACCATATTTGTATTGGATTTTTATATCCGCTGAGGTCAGTCTGAGTGTTTTCATTCAAGCTTCCTCCCTGTAACCTCTATAAAAATATCATTGAGCGTCGGCTCACAGCTATGTATAGACCTGAGGTTTCCACTTGCAATCAGTAAATTCAAAGTTTTGTCTTTTACGGTTTCGGCAATAAGACAGTTTGATTTTTTCTTAATTCCATTTTCAATATAGCTGTATTCGATTTTATTTGCACCCTTCAACATTATTAACGAGTGCGGGCTGTCCATGACTTTTATTTTGCCGTCGACGATAAAAGCAACCCTGTCGCAAAGTTCTGTTGCATCCTGCATGTTGTGAGTAGTCAGAATTATGGTCTTGCCTTTTGTTTTTTCAGTTAAAATCATATCCTTCATAGTCCTTGCATTTGCGGGATCAAGTCCGCTTGTGGGTTCATCAAGAAATAGTATATCGGGATTGTGGAGCAATGCTTTGATAAAATTTAACCTCGACTTCATGCCTTTTGAATATTCGGATATCTTTTTATCCGCATCTCGGTCTAATCCCACAGCGTTAAGCAGGGAGTCAATATCACTCAGTTGTTTGGAATACAGCGAACCGAAAAATTTCAAATTCTGTCTTGCGGTCAACTTTTCATAGAGGCTTGGAAATTCAAAATCCACGCCTATGTTCTCGTAAAAAGAATTATCCCGATTCTTTACCTCAATACCATTAACTATGGCATTCCCTCTGTAACCTAATATCAAACCGGTCAAAATTTTCTGCAAAGTGCTTTTTCCGGCACCGGACGGACCGAGAAATCCGAATATTTCACCTTTTGGAACATTGAAGTTGATATCTTCCATAAAAGGTGCTTTTGTATAGCTGAAAGCTAAATTCTTTACATTAATCATTTAGTTGTACCACCAATCCTCTGATAAGCAGTTTTATTGCATCATCAAACAGTTCTTCGCCAATCTCTCGTCTGTACTTAACAGATAAAAACACAGCACGGAAAGCTGCACTGTAAGCCTGTATATTTGTATTTTGTCTGACGGGAAGGTTTGATAACAGGTTTTCAAGACTGAAATCATCCTTGTTAAAATGCTCGCGAACAATCTGATCGGGCAATTTCCGCATGATGATATCCATATCACCGTTAATTATCAATTCTATCAATCCTGTCTTTTCAATACTTTTATATATCTCAAACAACAAATCCGTAAGTTTGTCGGCGCTATAATCACTGCTAATCCCCGTTGCATCATTCAATAATTCTTTGTGAATTGTATTATGCAGATCATTGATAACATCAAAAAACAGTTCTTCTTTAGAGTTGTAAAACAGATAGAAAGTACCTTTTGGAATATTGGCATGCTTGACAAGCTCGTCAACTGTTGTTTTTTTAACTCCAAACTTCTTTAGATTATCTGCGGCGACTGCTTTTAAAGTATTTCTTATAGATTCTTTTTCTTTGTCTGAAAATGTTTTCGGCATAATAACCCCCTCTTGTATACTATATGACTAAAACTGACTATATAGTCATTATAATTATAAAAAAATATTTGTCAATAGAAAAAATAAAAAAATCCCGGCGACTCAAGGAACTCATCCTTTTGCTGCCGGGATTTTTTTCTGTTGTAAAGCCTTGCACTTTGGGCGACTCTTGTTATAGGATTCAAACTGCCCCAGGTTTTTCGCTGTTGCTTTGCAAGCTCACGCTTTTTGCGTTTCGAAAGCTTGACATTGGAAATGAATTTTTCCATAAATATTGTCCTTTCTGTTTTATTTATACATATATTATAACACAAATAAATCAAAAAGGCAAGTGGATTTAAAGACCGAAAAATTCTCTTGCATTGTCTATCGAAACGGCCTTAACAAGCTCAAAGGCTGATTCTTTATCATACTCACCTTTTTCAACTTGTTCACCGATATAGTTACACAATATTCTTCTGAAATAATCATGTCTGGTGAATGCGGTGAATGATCTTGAATCGGTCAGCATTCCTGTAAAACGACCTAAAAGTGCGGTAAATGAAAGAGCCTTTAGTTGTTCGCGTATGCCATCTTTGTGATCGCAGAACCACCATGCAGCGCCAAGCATAAGATTTCCCTTTGCACTGCCCCAGAAGTTGCCGAGCATGGTTGATATTTCGTAATAAGCGTTAGGATTCAACGAATAAACAATCATTTTCGGTAATGAGTTTTTTGCGTCTAAGTTGTTCAATAGGTTACACAATGCAAGAACATCTGCTTTTTCACCAACCGAATCGTTTCCGCTGTCTACCCCTGCTGTTGTATATAATTTTTTGCTGTTGTTGCGAATCGGTGAAAGGTGCAGCTGAAGAACCATGTTTCTCTTTTTGAATTGTGAAGCAAAAAACTCAAGCATGAAACCAATATAAATTGATGTATCGGTTTCATGTAGCTGCTTGCCGGTTAATGCATAATTGAATATTTTTTCAGCCATTTCTTTTTCACCGATAACATGAGGTAAAGTTTCCATGCCGATATCAGCGAGAACACAGCCAAGACTGTAAAAGTAATCCAACTTTTCTGTTATAACAGTCAGCCATTTATCAAATGTCGGTTTTTTTGTACCGGTTACTTTTACTACATAATCATAGAAGTCGTCTTTGTTGATTCCACATATGGCTTTATCTGCACGGAAGGTGGGTACAACCTTGACTTCATATCCCTCTTTTTTAAGCAGCTTGTGATATTCGAGCGAATCTGCAATATCATCGGTGGTACAGATGGTTTCGACACGAGATTTTGCGATAAGCTTTCTCGGAGTGATTTTACCGCTTTTTATTATTTCATTAGCTTTTCTCAGGATGTTTTTTGCTGATTTTTTATTGAGTGGTTCATTAATGCTAAAATATTCTTTGAGTTCCATATGGACCCAGTGATATATCGGGTTTCCGACAGCAAGCGGCAATATTTCTGCAAATGCAAGAAACTTAGAATCCCAGTCAGCATTGCCGGATATATAATATTCATCAATACCGGCAGCACGCATAAGTCGCCATTTGTAATGGTCGCCTTTTAACCACAACTCACCAAGACTGTCGAAGTTGTTATCTTCGTATATTTCTTTGGGACTTAAGTGACAATGGTAATCACATATGGGTAGTTCTTTCACTGATCTGTATAATTCAAAGCTTGTATCATTATCAATAAGAAACCGTTCGTCAAAGAAGCCTTTCACAAGCTCACCCCCATATCAATATGTTCCTTCGGTATTCGCAACTATATCATTTACAATCTTTTTTTGATGCCGCAATGCGCTTGTTTAGCTCAGCAAGATACAGATCTTCATTAAGCGGCAGTTCGATTGTTTCGTCAAGCCAAGATGAAAGATGGATTGCATTTGATATTGTTAACCCATTTATACCTTCGATACCGTTCGCAATTAACGGTTCGCCTTGTAAAATTGCACCTGTAAACGCATTCAATACACCGACATGGGTGGTTGAGATGCAATCGGTTTCGACAATGCTGTGAATAACCTCAGGTTTCCCGAAGGGTTCTGTATTGGTTTTGTTAAATTCACGTTCGTTGATACTGCATTTATACATTTCAAGTTTACCATTCTCGCAGATTAATTTTCCATCTTCGAGTGTAACTTCGAACCTGTTTGTGCCCGGGCAGTCTGCTGTTGTTGTTATAAACACACCTGTAGCGCCGTTCGCATACTCGACATAAGCGGTTACATCATCCTCGACCTCGATATCATGCCATTTACCTTCGTGACAGAATGCCCTGACCTTTATCGGCATACCGCAGATCCATTGCCAGAGATCAAGATTGTGCGGGCATTGGTTAATAAGTACTCCGCCTCCTTCGCCGGTCCAGGTTGCACGCCAGCCGCCCGAATTGTAATATGCCTGTGAGCGGTACCAGTCGGTGATGATCCAGTTTGTACGCTTGATTTCGCCAAACTCACCGCTTTTTATTATCTCGCGCATTTTTCGGTAGAGGTGGATTGTGCGTTGGTTATACATGATACCGAACACACATCCGCTCTTTTCAGCCGCTTCATTCATCTCTCTGACCTGTTTTGTAAATACTCCTGCAGGTTTTTCGGTCATAACATGAATTTTTTGAGCAAAAGCAACAGTTGCAATCTGTGAATGTATATAATGCGGTGTAGCAATGATAACAGCATCTATAAGTCCACTGTTAAGCAATTCTATATAATTATTAAAGCAGGCGATATCTGATGAGATATTCTTCTTAACCCAATTTAACCGTTCGGGTTTTATATCGCATACTGCGTATAGCTTCATGCCAGGCACCTGTCCTTCGGTTATCCACTTGCAGTGACTGGTACCCATGTTTCCGATACCGATTATACCGACTCTTACTTCGTTCATAAGGCTAAATCCTTTCAAATAGATTTGTTGCCATCAGGTTATCATAACTAAGTTTCAAGCAGTCAAGAGGACTTTCGTCATAGCAATCATCCTGCTCAACGATTGCATATTTAACTCCGGCATTTTGACTTGCTTCAAAAATCCTTGCCCAGTTCAGGTTGCCTTCAAGTACAGGACACATAAATTGAGTTTGCCCTTTGACCTTCATATCTTTATAATGGATGCAGTCGATTCTGCCGGACAGCTTCTGTATGTGGTCTGCCGGATCTGCACCTGCATACTGTACCCAATAAGTGTCAAGCGTAAATCCTAATTCATCGGGCGAGAAGTCATCAATCAACCTGTCAATAATACGCTTGCCGCCAACCTTCTCCCATTCGAATGCATGGTTATGATACATAAACTTTTTACCGCTGTCGGCGATCTTTTTTATTACAGGCAGATAATCGGACACAAACGCTTTGTAGTCTTCAATGCTGCTTCTGTATTTCTGATCCATTCCACCCAGACCTATGTAATCGCAACCGAGAAAATTATGTTCCTTGATTACTTTGTCAAGATCTTCAATCAAACGTGAAGTTGGGAAATGGGTGATAACTGTTTTCAGACCGAATTCATCACAATTATATTTGTATCTATCAATATTTACATCGGGCATTCCAGGTAATTGAACAATCCTGTATCCAATATCCGAAATGGCTTTCAATGTTTGTTTCAATTCGGAGTCTGTTTTGCATAAATTACGGACTGTATATAGCTGTGCACCGATAATCATAAAATAATCTTCCTTTCCTTTTTGTTATTATAGAATACAAAGATTAATAATACAATTGATTGTTTACGCAATTTTATTGCAAAAATCATCATTTTACTATTGCTTTTACATACCAACAATTGTATAATTATTGAGAGGTGTAGATAATGATAAATGATAATATAGAACAATTGAAAAGCATAATATTTGACAGCAAAAATTTATGCGTTTTTACGGGAGCAGGGATAAGCGTACCATCAGGAATATCTGATTTTCGATCTACAGAGGGCTTATACAGCCAAACCGGAATTGAAAATTATTCGCCCGAACAGATTGTTTCACATACTTTCTTTATGCACCATTCGGATCTCTTTTACAGCTTCTATAAAGCTAAGATGTTGTATCAGGATGCAAAGCCCAACGAAGCACATTGCTTTTTTGCGGAGCTTGAAAATCAGAGGAAGAATGTTATGGTTGTAACCCAGAACATTGATGGGCGGCATCAACTGAGTGGAAGCACAAAGGTTGCTGAGCTTCACGGAAGCCATACATAGAAACTATTGTACAAAATGCGGGAAATTCTATGATCTTGATTATATTATCAAGTCTGAAGGGATTCCTGTTTGCAGCGATGACGGCGGTATTATTAAACCCGATGTTGTGCTGTACGAAGAACAGCTTGATGAGAAAATCATTGATACAACATTCGGCTATATACGGCAGCAGACACAATGATCGTGATAGGCACATCACTGAGAGTTTATCCTGCGGCATCATTTATATCATACTTTAAAGGGAATACACTTGCACTGATAAATAAATCACAAACCGATTATGACAGTCGTGCTGATATCGTGATTAACGATAATGTTGTTGCGGTGATTCGTAAATTGAAAATATAAAGGAAATTTTTATGTCTATTGTATACAGCTTCGAGTTTAACAATTTTACTTTTCATCACGCACTGGACTCGGCGACAGAATGGACCAAGCCGCAGTTTACCCTGCATGTACATAATACATATGAAATATATTTTTTAATCGGCGGAAGAGTCAGCTATCTTATTGAGGGTGTCAGATACGAACTTGAGCCGGGGTCGTTGCTTTTAATTAAACCGGGTATAATACACGGCTATCAGATACATGAAGGCGAGCCTTATGAAAGATACACCTTTCATTTCAATGAGGATTTTTTATTTTCCGATTATAGAGAGGTTTTGAAAACTCCTTTCATCAATTCCGTCGATAATCCTTGCCGTCATTATTCCGGAAAACCGACAATAAAGGTGCAGGAATTATTCGAAATGCTTGAAAAAGTTGAGGAAACCCAACGTGCCAATATTGAAATGAAAGCAAGATTGTTAGCGCATTATATAATCGATGAAATTTATAGCATAACCCAAAAGCAAAGCAGTGATATCCGCGAACCGGCTGACGAAGCTGTCAGTGAGATAATAAAATATATAAACTCGGAGTTTGCTGAACCTATTTCATTGAATATGCTTTCGGATAAGTTTTTTATTGATAAAAATCATATCAATCGTTTATTTAAAAAAGCAACCGGAACGACAGTAAAGGAATATATAATAAGAAAACGAATTGTATATGCAAAGCAGCTGATGAGTTGCGGGTTGACTGCGGCAGAAGCTTCGGAAAAAGCCGGATTTAACGATTATTCAGCGTTTTACAGGGCATATATAAATATAATAGGGCATACACCAATTAGCGACAGAAGCAGAAAATAGGGTTGAAAGATAAACATTTAAACAACAATTTTAACGTCTTAAGGGAAGGATGGTTATGATTATATAAATGGAAATATCGGTTATTGGCTGTGGCAGATGGGGTTCATTCATCGCATGGTATCTAAATAAAATCGGTCATTCGGTTCTTCTGTATGGTCGTGAAGGCTCAAAACATATGAAGCAATTTCAAGAGACTCGCACAAATGGGCTGGTTAGCCTACCTGCTAAAATTACTCTGACAACAAACCTTGAAGAGGTAATGAGTAATGATGTAATTATTATATCTGTTGATTCTCAGGGATTAAGAGGATTAATGAACGAAATTACAAGACATAGTCCTTTGAACAAAATATTTGTATTGTGTATGAAAGGTCTTGAGATTTCGACAGGAAAGCGGTTGTCGGAAGTAGCTGCAGAATATGTAGGTCAGAACAACAATATCGCTGTCTGGCTGGGGCCAGGGCATGTGCAGGAGTTTCTCGGAGGGATTCCGAATTGCATGGTCATTGATTCCGAAAACAAAGAAGTAAAAGAAAAACTTATCGATGAATTTTCGAACGAGCTTATCAGGTTTTATATCGGCGAGGATTTGATAGGCAACGAGATAGGCGCCGCAGCAAAAAATGTTATCGGAATTGCTGCAGGGATGCTTGACGGATTAAAGCTGTCGTCGTTGAAGGGCGCGTTGATGTCGAGAGGGACACGTGAAATATCGAGGCTGATAAAAGCACTTGGCGGGAATGAGTTGTCTGCATACGGGCTTTGTCATCTCGGCGATTATGAAGCAACAATTTTTTCCGAATTCAGCCATAACAGAAAATTCGGTGAAATGCATGTTAAAGGCGAGAAGTTCGACAGACTTGCCGAAGGGTATTATACAGCAAAGGCATTGCAGAAAATGTCTGCCGAATATGAAGTTGAACTACCTATATGCGATGCGGTATATAAGGTTTTATATGAAGGCAAACCTGCAAGTGAAGTGCTTCAAAATTTATTTCTCAGAAGCTTGAAAACCGAATTCTGGAGTTGAGAATGAGGATACCGAACAAGATTGTAATATCAATTATTTTATTAATTCTTTTCGGCTGTGCGATTATGGCATACATCGATATCGGTTTACATGTAATTCGGTTTAATATAAACAGCTGATGCAAAACACATCAGCTGTTATCACTTTATTTCAGGTTTATGACGGCTTCAACTTTAATACCGTTTATAAATAATTTATAATCCTTTGCGTCGGAATCAACGATTACATAATGAACAATAATATTACCTTCTTCGGCAGGATAAATATTTGACGTAACTGTAAATTCGGAACCGAGCGAATCAGTTATCATTAAATCGCTTGTAGTATCCTCAACGAAATATTCGGCAATGACCAGGATGCTTTTCTCCGAACCGAAGGTTCTGCAGACTCTTGCGGACAGATTGTGGTATTCATATGGCAGATCAATGCTTTTTCCCTGCTCGTTGAACACAAATGGAATTTTCCAACCGGAGCCTGACTTGTCGCTTATATAGGTTGCGACCGAAAGATTGTTTCTCTGATACATAACAACAGAAAATTCATCTGTGGATATAACTTCTTTTGGATTTTTATTGGTCTGATATTTATATGCTGCTTCAGGTGAGTCGAATTTATAAAATACATTTTCGAAAGGCAGGAAAGAAATTACTGCAAAGAACAGCGATATTGCAATCAAATAACCGAATAGCTTAAGCTTTTTGATTTTTTTCCAAAATACAAAAAATGCTACAAGTGCAAAAACTGCGGTAACAAATATACGGACAAACATGTACATACTCATAATTAACATATCGCTGCCTCCAGTAATTTTTGAGTTTATTATATCACTAAATACAACATTTGTAAATAACTAAAAGCAATAAATAAATTATTAAAATAGTACACGAAACCTTAACATAACATTTACAATATTTCTGTCACAAAAAGACCTTTCAAATTGTATTACATATATATTAGATTTACTATATTAGTCTAATCAAATAGCTGGCATAATTTATTTATGAGTATAATACAGATTGAAAGATTAAGAATCTTCTGAAAATTATATTGACAAGTCCTTCTATTTAAGATATGTTAAAAAGGAATAAAAAGGATACAGATAAATAGTGATATGAGTTAAGCGATGATGTAAAATTTTCCTTACTCTTCAACTTAAGAAAACATTATATACTAATGATTTAAATTTCTCTGATGATTATGAAAGTAACATTTCATATATTTCTTTTGATTTTGCGGATAAAAAATGGCTATTAACATACTTAAATATAACAGTGGTAAAAAAATTATAATGTATGTAACATTTTCAGTAGGTTCATTATAATTTATTATATCTTAGACGGTATTGTATTTGAAGAAAAATTCAAGTTCAATGCGGTTTAGTAATATATTTCCCCTCCCTTCCATACCTCTCATGCATCAGCAGTGCCGACTCACTGTTGCATGCATATAGTTCCGCGATATCGCCGACAAACCGATATTACGAAATTAATCAACAACAAAAAGAACCTATTAACAGGTTCTTTTTGTTGTTTCGAAATGAATTTATATAGGGCTTTTTAATTATTTTTTTTCTTTGGTATCAGTAGCATATTCAGGATGGTAATAAAAATTGCAATCAGTATACAAATCCAGAAATTTTCGAATTTCACCGATGGCAATAAGGTATCGGCTAATGCAACCATTCCCGCATTCACTACCAGGCTGAATAGTCCGAAGGTGATCAATGTGAAAAGAATCGATACAATCTGTGCCAAAGGTCTTATGAGGAGGTTCACAAGCCATAAGATGGTCCCCGCTATAAGATAAGTGGTTATACCCCCTTTTATTGTAACATAATCAGGAAGTATGCTTTCAACCAGAAATATTGATGCGACACAAACCAACCATTTAATGATGAGTTTCATAACAGCCCGATTCGTAATATTTTACGAATAGAATCCTTTCTTATGATATAATAATATATCGTTAACCTTCCGAAAATGCGAAGCATTTTCCTAAAAGTCAACTGTATAAGCGAAAAAGTATTGATGTACCTAATGTTGGCTTTATGATATAATAAATTATCTTGTTCCGACCAGCACCTTGACTTCATCATCCTTGTCACCTGCTTCGACACTGACAAAATCGTATCTTCCGAGATGAAGCATTGCTTCTTGAAGTAATATTTTCATTGGTTTGAGCATGATAATTGCATTTTTAGGAGTATATCTGTTGCCTTTAGTCCTGATACTGCCGATTTTCAGGATATATAAAAGTTCAAGTATTTCTATTGAGCTGTCTATAAGAATATAAAGAGCAATTATTGACAGTGGGATGAAAATATTTATCTTCGTCCTGCCGGCTTCACAAACCTTGATTTGGACGCAAAGAAGCGATGCAAGCTTAATCGACATAAACTTTCACCGTTGCTCCGTCTTCGCCATCGCCTGCGGTTATATTGACGATTTCTTCATCGGAGTCTGCAAGTTCATCGGTTACACTCTCTGTCATCTTGATAATCTGATCGAGGTTAATTCCTTGACGTTCAAGCTCATGCTTTGTTTTTTCCGGAATGACTCCTGATTTCGCCAATGGCATCAGTGCTTTTATAATAGAAAGAGGAACATTGACTTTCACTTTAGCTTTACCGCTGTTATCACCGGCATCAATGTCAACGCGCAGATTCTTTTTTCTTCCTCTTCTATCTTTAATTTCGATCTTTTCCCCTTCAGGCTCACCCAGAGCTTCCAATAATGTTAATGCTTCATCGGTGGAAATTTTACCTTCGCTGACCATTTGGAGTATGCGTTTTTTATCGTTGTTCATATAGTTCCTTTCTAAATTATTAAATTTACAAATATTTTGGTATTATTTTTCGTTATTATTTTTATTTTCATAGTGAAACAGCCTTTGCGAGCGTTTGCTAATCATATTGTTTTTTGCTCTCTGCTTATTTTCGTTGTAATCCACGACAACATACTTGTTGCCGAAAGCTATGCCATAAAAAGTATACATAAATATGACCATTCCTTTCTTTAGGGCGGGGAATTGTGCCTGATTTTACTTTGTAAAATTTTTTTGCCACTTGCAAAACTTTCGCCTCGATATTCAACCGTATAGCCTGCTATACGGATGGAAAAGGTACAAAACCATAGTTTGAAAATTTATTTTCAAACTTCGTTCCTCCTCTGTAAATAACAGATCAAAATTTACCCCTTGCTCTTTTAATTAATTTTGCAGCTTCATCTGCTGTAATCTCGCCGCGTTCAACCATCCCGAGAATATCTTCGCTCTGAGGTTCGTTTTCATTAATCGGAGTGAACCCAAGCGCAGCCAGCATTTCCTCGGTTAAATTTTTTACTGTGGGATATGAAATACTGAGTTCTTTTTCGATTTCTTTTATATTCCCCCTGCACTTTAAAAATGTTTCAAGAAAGGCACTTACCCTTTCGTCAAGACTGCAATATTTGCATTGTGCGAAACTTCCCGTAAGCTCTGTATGACAATTATTACAGGTCATTTTTGTTATAGTAAATTTGTTTTTGCATACAGGGCAATTATTTGGTTGTTTAACTTCCATAAAACCTCTCCTTCTCGACATTTTGTTCTGATGGATGTATTATATATGATAAAATTAAATATGTCAATAGTAAAATTAAATAAATTAATAATAAAATTAATTAGATTGATATTATTTAAAATAAAGTGAATTAATAAATTAAATTAACACCATTTATTGAACATAGGTCTAATATAAGATAACCTGTGTTTATTATAAAACAATATTTTAAATTTGAAATAAAAATTTATCAGTATATTTACATTTTTGCATATTTCCTATTGTAATCAAAATTAAGCTGTGGTATAATTCATATATAATGTCTGAAGTTTTGATATGGATATTAATGTATTTAAATAGGATATATATAAAATAAATCATAATTATATACATATATATGTTAATCTGTCGGGGGTTCCTAATGATACTTTTTATTATTGCAGGTTTTTTAATCGCAAAAATTAAAAAATACAGGATAAAACCCGTATTAAAATTACCATATTTATATCCGTTATTTATGATAGAGTTGATATATATTTTTTTTCAAATAAATGTTATATTTGATAACTTCTATTTTCTTAAATTTTCTTCGACCATACAAATTGCATTTATGGCGTCAATGCTTTTACCAATTGTCAGATACTCAATTAATCTTCCGGCTATAATCGGTTCTGTTGCTGTTGTAATTGGAACTTTAATGAACCGACTGGTTATAATGGCAAACAATGATTTAATGCCTATTTACCCATCGCTTTCTAAGCTGACAGGGTATTTCAAAGATAGCGATCTGGAAAAAGCAAATGATGGAGTACATATTCTTGGAAACGCTGCAACCAAACTAAGCTTCTTGGCCGATTATATTGACATAGGGTGGACAATCTATAGCCCGGGTGATGTTTTAATACATTCATTTGTGACAATTATAATTTATTATACTATAAAAGAAGTAAATTTGAGAGTGGAGAGGGAGCTTAATCAATGAAAGAGTTCTTAATAATCTTTTTTACCCAAATAGTTTTCGGTCACTTTTTACAATGTATAACTTGCGTTATATGGTTAAGCGTTTTTGATAAGAATAGATTAAACAAAAAATTGTTTTGGATATTATCTTTATCATTAACGGTCTCCACATATTTAGTTCGATTGCTACCTATAAGATTTGGTATACATACTTTACTTTCAATTATATTTGTTGTATTAATATCGATATGGATGCTTCAGATAAGTGTCAATAAATCTGTTTTTATCGGATTGGGTGCAACATTACTGATAACAATCAGCGAGATTCTTTCATACTTAATTTTTGTTCTAATAATTGGTGAGGAAAATTTCAAAATAATTAACGGGGTAGAATCCTTGTACAGATATGTTGCCGGAGATGTTGGTGCTTTAATTTTCTTTACTTTTGTCGTCAGTTTTTATTGGTATAAGAAAAAAAGAAAAAGAGATAAAATCTAACATGGAAAATGTATTTTACAGAATTGCTTATGTAATAGGCAGTAAAAATGGTTTTGATGACGAAAGAATAAAAGTTATTGCTTATGGTCTTATGGCTTTATCTCAAACAATAGGCATATTTATCTTATCATCGGTTTTAGGAATAATTTTTGGTTGTTTATATGAAAGCTTAGCAATATTTTTTATTGTTGGTTTTATAAGAAAATATACAGGTGGAGCTCATGCGACAACATTAATCAGTTGTATGATTATAAGTGTTACTGTTATTCTTTCTATGTCTGCTGTTGCCAGATATACATTTTCGTTTGTTTTTAAGCAATTGTCGGTAATTGATATAAGAATAATTATTATCATAGTTTATGTTTTAATATATTCATTAATATTTATAACAGTATTTAAACTTGCTCCTGTTGATAGCCCTAATAAACCGATAAAAAAACCGGAAAAAATAAAAAGGCTGAAAAACGGAAGTAGAATTATTATAATAAGCTTATTTCTGTCATCAATAGTTCTGGTATGGTTTTCAAAATATAATTACAGGTTTTTTACTGTTGCAAACAGTGCGTTATTCGCAACATTATGGCAAACATTGACATTAACGAAAACAGGTCATAAGTTAATTAACGTACTGGATAGGTTTATTCGAATAAAAAAGCTTGATTAACGAGAAATCGTTTAATACAAGATGGTCATCCAAATTCTGAAAGAAGGAGGTATATCATGAAAAAAACATTGTTTTCGGCCCTTGCTGTAATAGCAACCGTTGTTGCTACATTGGTTGCATCTTCTGCTTGCTGGTGGTTCATATACCAACCAGAAGAACCAGTATCATTACAGGACAAGTAAGCCAATCCCCCAGCTTTGCAATAGGGCACGATAATCGTGCCCTATTGCCGAAACACTTTATAACGGAGGCAATAGAATGGGCAGTAATGCAACAAGAAAAATAACAAAATATAAAAACATGTTCTTTTCAATAAAATTATGTGCATTGTTTTTTTGTGCCATTCCAATGTACCAGTCATTATTCACTGATTCAACTTCTCAGGCATTGTTTAATGTTAATTTAATTGCTATGTTAATTTCTATGGCGTTAATTATTTTCATGTTATTGATTTGGGTATTACTGGATTCACAAAGAAATAAGTATAAAATCGTAATGCTTATTGAAGTAGCAATGTTTTTTTTAATTTGCACAGGAGCAATTTTAATAAGCGGAAGTTATGAAAGTTATTATAAATTCCTATATATATTCTTTATTGTTTCATATACTATTGAATTTGGGATGAAGACAGGTCTTATTATTTCTGCATGTTCATCGTTCTCGTTAATAATTATGGATCTGTTTTATTTAAATGAATCCAATGTAAATAAGTATTTTGAGAGTGATCTGGCTCTTATTGCTATGTTTCTTGTCATTGCATGGGTCGTCGGTTATTATGCTAAAAACGAAAATCTACATATTGAAAATCTTGAAAAATATGCAAATATCGACGGTCTTACCGGTCTTTATAATCATAGATATTTCCATGAATACCTAAAAGAAATATGCAACAACTATTCAACAAACGGAATAAAAAATCTGACTCTTCTCATAATTGATATAGATTATTTTAAAAGCTATAACGACGTATTCGGTCATCAGAAGGGCGATATGTTGTTGGTTTTAATTTCCGACCTTTTCAAGAATCATTTTAGTAATAATGATATGCTTTTCCGATATGGAGGAGATGAGTTTTGCGTTGTCCTTAATGATCAAAGCATCGAAAATGGTTTTGAAGTTGCTGAGAGTCTTCGTCGTGAGGTTTTGAATATTGAATACAATGAGAAGAAAATGCTTAGAGAACGGATATCGATTTCTATTGGTATTTCTCAGCTTTTCGCAGAAAATGATGACTACCTTTCATTAATTGAAAGAGCAGATAAAGCATTATATAAAGCAAAATATCTTGGCAAGAATCGTGTTGAGATATATTCATCAATTTTTGAACGTTTTAAGGATTTAGAACCTGAACAAGCATCCGATACACGCAGTGTTAAACAGCTCATTACGGCTATCAATACACGTGACAGCTATACATATTATCATATTGAAAGAGTTGTTCATTTCTGCGAGTTGTTTGCCAATTACCTGAAACTCGATAAAGCAAATACAAAGAAATTAATATATAGTGCATATGTTCATGACCTGGGTAAAATTTATATTCCAAAGGAGGTATTAATTAAGGAATCACCGTTAACCCAGGAAGAAGTTGAAATGCTGCGGAGTCATCCGGGTTACAGCGCTGATATTGCTCGCGAATTTAAAGGACTTGAGGATATAGCGGATATTGTTTTACAGCATCACGAGAGATATGACGGAAATGGATATCCAAATGGTCTGAAGGGTGAAGAAATATGCTATTTTGCGCGTATATTGACTATTATTGATAGTTTTGATGCTATGACAAGTAAAAGACCTTATAATTACAAGCGTAGTAAGTCGTATGAAGAAGCTCTTGAAGAGCTACGATATTATAAAGGAACCCAATTTGATCCAAAATTGGCAGATGAGTTTATCTGTGCTTTAGAATTAGTATTTAATAATACAAAATGCGGAGATCATAAAAGCATAAATACTAAAATTGACATAACGGCTGATGAATAATAGCCATATGCAAAAATCGTTTACTTATTGCGAAGGGAGACCATAGGTATTTGTTGAAAAGCTATAATACCGACTAAAATGACAAAAAAAAATAAAGTTTGGAAGTGGGCAAAGATTGTTTTGCTTACTCTTTCGATACTGATTATAGTATCTACAATTACAATAAGTTTAATTTTTTATTTCAGATGGAACCAGGCATATGATCCTACTGTTACATTCTCTGAGAGGGAAGACGAGTATTCCGCGCCTACCTCAACACCCGATGATGAGATGTCGGCAGTAACAAGCTATAATGAAGATGATTGGGACACTTCGATAATAGATCCGAATACATCTGAAACCGAATCTAATGGTGGGACTACGTCGAATACAAATTCAAATTCCGGCACCATCTCCGGAGGCGGAGATTATGTATGGGTGTGGCACCCGAAAAATGTTCCGATAATAAAAAAGGATCAGATAGACAATAATATTATTAACATATTGGTTTTAGGTGTTGATTCAACTGATGCAACAAAAAGCGGCGGTCGCTCTGATACAATGATTGTTGCTTCATATAATAAGAAAACCGGTGAAGTCAATCTTATATCTCTCATGAGAGATTCATTTGTTCCTATTGAAGGATATGACTGGAATAGATTGAATACAGCTTATTTCTTTGGTAGTGTCGGTCTTTGCATAAACACAATCAATGATGTTTTTGAGCTTGATGTTCAGAATTATATTATGGTCGATTTCGATTCGCTACCGAAGCTGATCGATAAAATTGGCGGGATCGAAGTCACCTTGACACAAGCAGAAGTAGATTATTATAACGATAATTATAATTGGGGTGTTACTGCCGGTAAGGTATTGCTAAGCGGTGATCAGGCGCTGAAGCATGCAAGGAACCGTAAGATAGGCAACTCAGATTTTGCGCGGACAAACCGACAAAGGGATATGCTTACACAAATTATAAATAAGATGTTGAATAAAAACGATTTACCCGGAACAATATCATTAATTAACTCATCAATTGATATGATAAAAACAAATATTAATGCAAACAGTTTAATAGGACTCGCAACCGATGTATTTACAGGACCAAAGGTTACAATTGATACTATGCAAATGCCTGCAAACGGTACATACGAAGCATATTGGTATAAGAAGATGTTGGTTATGAAAATTAATATTGAAAAGAACAGAGAAGAGATTCGAAAGCTAATATATACAAATTAAAGTAAAAAAGGCGCTGTAGCAAAACGATTTATGAAAGAACGTGAGCTGCGGCTTCTTTTATGCGGGAAGCTTCCATAAAATAGTCGGTAGTTATGCACAGGATGTGGGAAACTACCGATCAAATCGCGAATTTGAAGTATGCAGTCGCTGAGGGTACGCATAACCGACTGTTAAAAATATCCGGTTTTGCT
>Ga0209417_1001018_pt1 | contig 55611 bp, 42 predicted proteins | sample RifGroF2_FD_184002 | JGI IMG/M metagenome (GOLD analysis project Ga0209417, IMG submission 184002) | Groundwater microbial communities from Rifle, Colorado, USA - Groundwater F2 (SPAdes) (version 2) | ecosystem: Environmental > Aquatic > Deep subsurface > Groundwater | place: Rifle, Colorado... | reverse complement strand
ATATCCAGAAGAGATGAATCTTGCCTTTGAGTCGCTGTATTTTTTTCTTAATTGCCATAAAATCTAAAAGTCTAACGCTCAGGTATCTCCTACCCGCCTTGGCGGGTTAGGAGAATGCCAATTGTTGGGTACTTTATTCTATTTTGCTTTTTAGAAATTCGGCAATTTTCCGTGCTTTAATGATACAGATCAAAGACAAAACAGAACTGACAATATTCGGTAGATACTTGTATTGAATGGATGATCCGGCGGTTTCTCTATTGATGCTTAGTATATAGAGTTCAACAGATAAACCGCCAAGTGAACCTATCAGATAGAAGAATCCGATGAGGCTTATCCCTGTTGTTAACGTAAGCGTGGTTGGTGTTGCTGGGACTGAATCTTCGTGAAGCCAAAGAATACGTAAGACGAATGAAGTCTTAATCAACAAAAAGAAAGCAGCTATGAAATACAATATGGCAGGTAATATTGCTGATAGGATGAAAAAGCCCATGTGGGTAATAAATTCCTTGTCCTTGCCTGATATCGTGAATAGACCTACAAGCTGCGGCAGGTAGGCAATAGCAGTAATTAAGTAATATAATCCTAAGAGCTTTACTGCGAGGTCTCTGACTTGACTTATGTTCATTATCATCTCCTTACCCAACTATTATTAGGGAACACGTTGGAAAACTCGGAACGGATTGTCGGATTTGGTGGATTTAATAAAAAACTCATGGCCAAATCTCGGATTGGAGAAGTCATGCAATCGCATCTGGTACCCCCTTGGACTTATTTTTATTGCACGTTCTGCTGAATAAATCAGCCTCAATTTGTTATCAATATAGCATGTCAATGAAAATAATTCAAACAAAGGTGACAATAATTATTAGGCAGTTGCGTTATATGGTTGTATTATGTGTGGCCTAATTAGGGGAAATAATTAGGTGTGTGGCCTAACTCCCCGTCTAACGGGCAAAAGCCACAGAAGGGAAGTTCTAAAGTTCGAGAGTTCTGGAGTGCGGAAGGTATGGAGAGAATGTGTGTGGATGGGTATGAAGTAGGTATGGGCTTTAGCCTGTACCAGCATTAAGATAGGTTACAGATAAGAATGGTACAGGCTGAAGCCCGTACCTACTTATGAGGGGGAAATATGGCTGAGACAGTGGATCTGTATAGGTTCGGGGAGTTTGCAGTAAAGAACAAGTTTGTCGATGAGGGAAAGGTGAAATACTGGCTGCACTGGGTGAAGAGATATTCTGCCATGGTAATGCCGCCTGGGATCGAAAAGCTTTCCGACAGGCTGAAGTACTTCATAAACAATCTCAAGTGCGAACCGAGAATAGAGGACTGGCAGGGAAGGCAGGCAGAGGAGGCGGTAAGGATTTTTGAGACGGTGTATATGCCGACGGTGAAGAAGCAGGAGGCAGGGGTAAATGCAGGAAATCCGATGCCCCTGGCGCAAAGTTCCTCGGGATGCTCCGTTGATAAGACAAGAGACATAGTGCCTCAGGGAACGCAGAGGGGAGAGACAGCTCTTACGAGCGAAAGGCAAGTTACAGGCGGGACGCCTGTACCACATTCTTTCCCAAACTCCGTAAATACCCAGAGCGCGCAGTGCCTCGGGGTACCACATTCTTTATTGACGGGAGGCGAGAGCACGAACATCCATCCTGAAATAGAGGGGAGGGATTCAATTGAGAGCAGGATGAGGGAGATACTGAGGGTTAGGAACTATTCTTACCGGACAGAGCAGACCTATATTGAACGTGTAAGGGCATATCTATCATATGCAGAAAGAAACAGCCTTGCCATAGATGAGCCTGAAACTGTCCGGAGGTATATCAGTTGGCTTGCGTTATCCCGTAATGTGGCTGCCTCTACTCAGAATCTTTCATTCAATGCAATAAATTTCCTTTTCAAGGAGGTATTGAAGAAGGACATGGGAGATCAGTCCGACAATCTGCGTGCGAGATCCGGTTCGAAGCTCCCGAGTGTATTTACAGTCGACGAGGTTAAAGCAATATTTGATCATCTTGAAGGAACTGACAGGCTGATGCTCGAGATGATATATGCGGGTGGCCTGAGGATTTCGGAACTCATGCGCCTGCGGGTGCAGGACATTGACTGGGAGGGCTGCCAGCTTTTTGTAAGGGGTGGAAAAGGAGACAAGGATCGGACGACTCTGCTGGGCAGGAAGCTTGTGGAACCATTGAGGAAGCATCTGGAGGCGGTTAAAAAGATACATGAGGAAGATTTGTCAGCGGGGGTAGGGGAGGTCTATCTTCCGAACGGACTTGACAGGAAATATCCGGGGGCAGGGAAGACCTGGGGCTGGATGTATGCCTTTCCTTCGGAGACGATATCAAAAGATCCGCGGTCCGGCAAGATGCGGAGGCATCATGTGTCGGACATGACCATCCAGCGTGCGATGAAAGAGGGGATGAGGAAGGCGGGTATTGCGAAATACGGATCAGTACATACACTCCGTCACAGCTTTGCAACGCATTTGCTCATGAAGGGAGTGAACATCAGGGAGGTGCAAGATCTTCTTGGGCACAACAGCGTGGAAACGACTATGATCTACACGCATGTGATACGGACGTTGGGCAACAGGCCGGAATCGCCGCTGGACATGATGTGAATATATTGTTTACAGGGAACCTCTAAAAATTCGCATTTGGCGCGTTACGGAGAACGCGCCCCACCTTAAAACAAATTCACTATGTTCCATTAGTAACGAACGTCGAACATCCGCCGTCGCTAAGAAGTTATGGCGGGCAGGCTGGTTACTTCCTCTGTCTCGACAGCAGGAATTCGGAAAGGACTTCCTCGTAGGGGCGGGAAAGGTTCGTGAACCTGTAGTCGACATGGAACTCGCTGCAGCCCAGCATCATCCGGTCGAGATAGTGGTTCACCTCCTTGAGATAGTCGTTCTTGATGACTGCCGGTTCGGTGACTACTGAGAACGTCGATTCCATGTCCAGGAACCGGATGGACCTGTCAAATTCGAAATTCAACTCTTCGGGATCCATGATATGGAATATCGCCAGATCGTGCTTCCTGAACTTCATGTGCTGGAAACAGTCGAGAAGGGCGTCGATGTCCGTGAAGAAGTCCGAGAACACTATGATCATCGCGCGCCGTTTGATTTTCTCGGCGAGGTCGTGTAGGACGCTGACAACATCTGTCTTGCCGGTTGGCGTGACAGAACTTATTATTTCAAAGATGTTCCTGAGATGTTTCGGGCTGCCCCGGGCCGGAATGTCCTTGGTTATGGCCTCGCTGAAGCACTGGAGCCCTACGGCGTCGCCCTGCTGTATCAGCAGCTGGGCCAGGGTGGCGGAGAGACGTTTTGTGTAGTCGAACTTGCTGCCGTGCTTCCCCTTGAATCCCATTGAAGCGCTGCAGTCCATCACAAGATGGCATCGCAGGTTTGTGTCGGCCTCGAATTCCTTGATGTAGAACCTGTCGGTCTTGGCGTAGATCTTCCAGTCGACGTTCTTAATGTCGTCGCCCGGCACATATTTCCGGTACTGGGCGAATTCCACGCTTGAGCCGCGGTGAGGGCTCTTGTGCATGCCCGTGAAACTTCCTTCGACAAGTCCACGGGAAAGCACGTTCAGCTTGGAAAGCCTGGCGAGGACCTGCGGATCCAGGAAATCATGCCGGCTTTCGCCCCTGAATTCATTTATTGACTTCTGATTCACTGGTAAGCCGTTTTATGATGTCTTCGCTTGTCACGCCTTCGGTCTCCGCATGGAAGCTCAGAAGTATCCTGTGCGTCAGGACTTCATTGGCGACGCTTTCAATGTCCTCCTGCCTGACAAGGTAGCTTCCCTGGAGTACGGCCCTGGCCTTTGCGCCGAGGATCAGATACTGGACCGCGCGCGGTCCGGCGCCCCACGTCACAAGAGGCTTCAGCCATTCAGGGGATTCCTGCGAATCAGGCCGCGTCCTTCTGACAAGATGGACGACGTATTCGTAGATGTGTTCCGGAACCGGAACTCTTCTCACAAGGTCCTGGAAGAAAAGTATCTTTTCGCTGTTGATAACTTTTTTCAGTTCCGACTTCATCACGCCTGTCGTGGTCTTTGCAATGGCAAGTTCTTCGGCCTTTGAAGGATATTTCACCTTGATGAAGAACATGAACCTGTCCAGCTGGGCCTCGGGCAGGGGATATGTACCTTCCTGTTCGATCGGGTTCTGGGTGGCGAGTACGAAGAAGGGCTCCTCGAGCCTGAAAGTCTTTCCGACAACGCTTACTTCGTGCTCCTGCATCGCCTGGAGAAGCGCCGCCTGCGTCTTGGGAGGTGTCCTGTTGATCTCATCGGCAAGGACGATGTTCGCGAAAACGGGTCCTTTCACAAATTCAAACGCCCTTCTGCCGGGCTGGTTGGTCTCCTGCAGGATGTCGGTGCCGGTTATGTCGGAGGGCATGAGGTCGGGGGTGAACTGTATGCGGCTGAATTTAAGCGACATCAGCTCCGAAAGGGAATGCACCATCATGGTTTTCGCAAGTCCGGGGACTCCCATCAGGAGGGAATGCCCGCGGGACAGTATGCATATCATCATTTTTTCAATGACGTCGTTCTGGCCGTGTATGACCTTGGCCATTTCAGATTTTATTCCGGTGTATGTGTCGCGGAGCTGGTTTATCGCTGCGACATCGCTTTCGTTCTGAAGATTCTCGGCCATATGTTTCTCCATGGTTTTTGTTTTACACGAAACAAACGCGTATAACTTACAACAATAAATGCATTAATCCAATCCACTTAGACGATATTTGACCGGATTATGATTGAAAAAGAACCGGACAATGTTAATTTATCCACCTACCTAAAATCTATTCGGTTTACTATGGATCAAACAGCTAATACCACAGGAACTAATTACGCCAAGGACAGTTTGTATGTCCTGATACTTGGCGCACTCGGTGTTGTCTACGGGGACATCGGCACAAGCCCGTTGTACGCCTTCCGCGAATGCTTCTCCGAATCCTATGGCCTGCAGGTCTGCGAAGCAAACATTCTTGGAATTCTCTCGCTTTTCTTCTGGTCGCTCACACTGACCATATCCTTGAAATATCTCACCTTCTTGCTGAAAGCCGATAACAACGGGGAGGGCGGGATACTCGCCCTCATGGCCCTCGTCGTCCGCGAAATGCAGGATACGAAAAGTAAAAAAAAGCTCTATGCCATCACTATGCTCGGAATCATCGGCGCCGCGCTCCTGTATGGCGACGGAATAATCACGCCTTCTATTTCCGTCCTCAGCGCGGTTGAAGGCCTCAACGTCGCCACCAAGGTCTTCGAGCCATATATCATTTATATTTCAATTGCGATACTCGCAGTGCTGTTCGCTGTCCAGAGAATTGGCACTTCAAAGATTGGCGCCGTTTTCGGCCCGATCATTTTCCTGTGGTTTATAACGATCGCCGCTGTCGGGCTTATGTCTATTTTCAATGCCCCGGAAGTCCTATACGCCTTGAATCCAGTGCACGCCTTCGAGATCTTCACGAGAAACCAATGGCACGGTTTTGCAGTCCTCGGTTCAGTCTTCCTTGCTGTGACAGGCGGCGAAGTCCTCTACGCCGACATGGGCCATTTCGGAAAAAGCCCTATGAGGATAGGCTGGTTCACGCTTGTGCTGCCCGCGCTTCTGCTCAATTATTTCGGACAGGGGGCGTATCTGCTGAGGCGTCCCAATGAGGTCGAGAATCTCTTCTACAGGCTTTCCCCTGAGTTTCTCCATTATCCGATGGTGGTACTTGCCACGCTGGCGACGATCATCGCTTCACAGGCCGTAATTTCCGGCGCATTCTCACTCGGAAGACAGGCCCTCCAGCTCGGATTCTTCCCGCGTATGCGTATAATCCATACATCGTCAAAGGAGATCGGACAGGTCTTCATGCCGGCGATGAATATCGCCCTTTTCACAGGTACTGTTGTCCTTATCCTCGGTTTCAAGAATTCCGGCTCGCTAGCCGGAGCTTACGGCATCGCAGTTTCAGGGACAATGCTCATCACCACCGTCCTTGCGATCATCATCGCAAGAAAGGTCTGGCCGACCAGAACGTATATAATGGTCTCGGTCGCGGTGCTCTTCCTCGTAATAGACGCATCGTTCTTCATGGCTTGCTCCATGAAGATCAGGGCTGGCGGCTGGCTTCCTGTCCTGATTGCGGCGCTTATCTATTTCATGATCTCGACCTGGATGCGGTACAGGTCCGAACTAGGCTGCAAGGTCGAGGCAACTTCCCTGCCGGTAGGCCTTTTCCTCAAGGATCTTGAAATGAACAAACCGTTCAGGCCGAAAGGTACAGCTGTATTCCTCACAGGAAATCCAACAGGTATCCCAAGAACGCTGCTGCATAACTTCAAGCACAACCAGGTCGTGCATGAACAGGTCATCCTGATGACCGTCAAGACCGAGGACATCCCTTTCGTCCCTGATGACAGGAGGACTGAGGTCATGGAACTGGGCGGAGGCATGCACAGGGTCCTGGTGAAATACGGCTTTAGTGAAGATCCTAACATACCGGAGGCGCTGCATGACATCAGGGAGAAGGGATTCAAGCTCGACCTGAACAAGATCACTTATATCCTCGGCAGGGAATCTCTCGTCATCAAGCCGGATTCGATCTTCCGGCGCTGGCGCAAGAAGATATTCTCCTTCATGTCGAAAAACTCCTATGACGCAAGCACATTCTACGGCCTGCCGCCCGGCAAGGTCATTGAGTATGGGCTGCAAGTGGAGCTATAAGGGAGTAGGTACGGGCTTTAGCCTGTACCAGGTCTTAATATTCATATAAGAATGGGACAGGCTAAAGCCCGTCCCTACTTTTGGCAGACCAATCACTTCTTCTCTTCCTTCTTGTAATTCCAGGATGTCAGCTCGTATTCTCCGGAAAGTTTCTTCCAGACCACCACTTCGGCGATCTTCTCCTTGTCATCAACATTGACCTTGAGCTTCATCTTGTAGTTCATCCCGGCGACAACCTGCTTGCTGGCTTCAAGTATTTTAACCAGTGAAACCTTTGCGTCCTTATTGTCCTTCCTGAGGATTGCCTCCTGCGCCTTCATTGCGAAGTTCGCAGAATTGGCGATTTCGAGATCGTCGGTTTCCGCCTTCGTGTATCCGCCGGCGACCTGGGCGTGGAGGGAGGAACTCCAGAATACTAATACAAGTGTTGCCACCAAAAATGTAGTGATTGATGATTTCATGTTTCTCCTTTTCTTAATTTATATTTGTCAGGCTCTTTGGCCTGACTTTGGAGTGCGGCACCCCTGTGCCGCTTTTCTTTTTCTTGCGGAAACTGTTCAAAATCATTGTTGGATTTTTCTAAAGCCGGCTCCGCAGGAATATTTATTACTTCCCGAATTTGCTTACCAGCAAATTCTCCGTCTCCATCGTATATGAGCCGTCTTTTGTCAATGTCTTTGCTAGTTCAGGAGAAAGTTCGGATATCTTCTCAATTGGCGTTATCGGGAAATCGCAGTGCGGGAAAATTACAGTCTTGCCGGGAAATTTTGCGTCAGCAACTGCTTCAAGCCCCTTCTTCAGATCCTTCATCCCGCCGACTGCGGCAAGCGCGGTTGCAGGATTCAGCTTCTTCTCCTCGACAAGCTTCAAGGTGTGACGGAGATGCGCGGTCAGACTTCCGCTCGAACCGATATATCGCACTGATTCATTGGCGATCTTCCTGATGTTCAGGAGCCCTTCCTTGCCGGCGGGGATTCCCGCAAAGATGTTCATGAGCCCGGCTTTCTTCAGGAGCGGAGCCGATGAGTTGAGAACTGGAATAACGGGCACCAGCATTACGATGTCGTCGAAACCTCCTGCGGGCTCTGCGAACTTCGCAACTTCTGCTTCGAATGCGGCAGGAGAGGTGAAGGACTTGGGGTTAAGCGTCATGAATTCAATTTTTCTTTCTTTGATCTTATCGCTGAGAAGTTCGAAGACGTGTTTAATCCTTGTGTCATCCATGTCTGTCATCAGTATCCGCGACGGGCCATCGGAAGATTCAACTGCAAGCTGGGTGTGCATCTGTCCCATTGCACCTGCGCCTCCGACAAGCCAGCAGGTTCCGCCTTTCTTGAGCTTGCTTCTGACATTACGGTTGTATGCATCGGAAAAATTATTTGATTTTGTCCCCTGGTAGAGCCAGCCATTGTAGTGGATGCCGCCTACATCGAACGACCATGCCTCGTCGGGATATCTTCCGATGAAGCTGATGACAGCGTTCTTTTTTGCGAGTTTCGCAATCTTTTCAGCGTTCTCCCTGCGGACTTCGCAAATGAAGATGTCGTCGAACTCACCTTTCTCAGGAATGTGCTTGAGGATTTCGATCCTGGCCGAAGGAAGCTTGGCCCTGAGCACATCGATGGTCTTCCTGCTTATGTTCAGAGCTGAAATCCTTTTGGGCTTAGCGTCTTCGAGCAGCTTGCCAGGCACATAGGCCGTACTGTTGCCGGGTTCGCAGGCTATGAGTACCGAGCCGCCTTTCTGCGGGGCCTTCCTGTTCTCAATCATGTAGCTTGCAATGACACAGGTCCAGGGCTCGATGAGAGCGGCAATGCCTGCGGGAATGGAATCGGCGAGGGGGAGGAGATAACAGCCTTCATCGCCGTTCAGCACACGCTGGTCGATCCTGCTGTATTCGGACATTCCGCCGTCGATCGCGTAGCCGTATGCAAATCCTTTTCCTTTCACATAGATGTCGGCCTGGATTATGAAGCGCTGTCCGGCAGAGAACTTGTCGGAAACTTTTTTTCCGGTCTTGACGATTGTCATTACGGCCTCGTGTCCGGGGATCACGGGCTGTGTCGCAAGATCCGGGGAGATGACGCGTGGATGGTCCTTGCCGGCGCGGATGAGCTTTACATCCGAGAAGCAGAGGCCGATGGCGTCTATTTTCACGAGGAGTTCGTCGTCGCCGATCTCCGGTACATCCACAGTGCAGGGCTGATTGTTCCTGCCGAGGTTTTCCATTCCTGCCCCGAAGAGTGGCCAGGCGAGCATTTTATCTGGCAATGATTTTATTGAAGACATGATTGATCCTTTTTTGAAAAATAATCTGGTGGTTTAAAATTAGGATGGATTTGTTTAAATTCAAACATTTAAATCAAGTAGGCAATTTAAAATAGCTCTATTGAGTAATTCCAAATCCGAGAATATATTACGGCGTCATTAAACAATATCTGACGACTTTCAACAATATAAAGCATAAGATATAAATTTGGAAACTGCGAATACATTGTCCCCCGGAGCCGGCAACGCCTGCGGCAAGGACGTGGCTGACGTCTGCTACCAGTATGTCTTCGAGGCCATACCATTCATCATGATCATCGTCGGCGCCGATTTCAAAGTAAAGGCCCTGAACAGTCCGGCGAAAAGCTTTTTCGGCTCCGGCCCAGGACAGAAGTCAATGAATCTCTGGGATCTGGCACCTTTCCTGCTTGACAGCAAAACTCCTATAGAGAATGCAATGTCAGAAGGCAGGACGCAGATACTCAGGAGGATCGAGTACAAGAGAGGCGAGGACAAGTATATGGACATTTCAGTGTGCCCGTATTCGGGCAAAGACGCCGGGCGTGGCGCGGTAATAGTCATTGACGATGTGACGGAGCTTGAAAAGAAGGAGCAATACATAAGGCGTTCACAGAAGATGGACATTGTCGGAACTCTTGCGGCGGGACTTTCACACGACTTCAACAATGTCATCAACGGGATAAAGGCGACGGTCGATTCGATAAAATACTCACTTGGCAACATGAAGCTTACGCCCGATGCGCTCAGGAAGCAGGTCAAGGACGATCTTGAGATCGTCGAGGAGTCGGCGAACAGGGGGTCGGACATAGTTGAACAGCTCCTTTCCATATCAAGGAGGAAGGAGCTTGCACTTGCCGACGTCGATCTTGCGCAGGCGCTCAAGAATGTATTGAAGATATGCGGCAACACGCTGCCCAAGACGGTCGAGATAGTCTGCGAGGTCAGGGATGAGAAGGCGATGGTCAAGGCCTCTCTTACGCAGCTTGAGCAGGTTCTGCTCAACCTCTGCATAAACGCATCGCACGCGATGACGATCATGAAGAAGGAAGAGGACGAGAAGGGGGGGAAGCTGAGCATCTCGCTTGAGAAGATATATGTAGGGCCGAGCATGTGCGAGAGCATACCAGACGCCAAAGAGGGATATTACTGGCTTGTCAGCGTGTCGGACACCGGGGTCGGCATGACAAAGGAGATAATGGCGAGGATTTTCGATCCTTTTTTCACGACCAGACGCTAAAGAGGGACTGGACTTGGGCTTTCGATGGTTTATAATATTGTAAAGGAGCACAGAGGGTTCATAGATCTCTTTTCAGAACCCGGTTCCGGATCGGTGTTTTTTGTATTTCTGCCTGTCGCCGGTGATGCCGGCGCTGGTGCGGGGGCCGGCTGAGGGCGAGGCCGGAGAAATAATAACATAAGGATTTATAATTTATGCTTCCACTTAAAAACGAGAGAAGGATTTCCCTGAACAATGAGTTTGTGAAGACATTTGTCCTCCTGACGCTGGCATTTGTCTTTATGACGATCATCAATGTCTATGCATATTTCACGATCATCAACATGAGCGAGAGATATACCACCCTTGCCGGCGCGGCCGTCAACATCAAGCTCAAGGCGACAAACGCGAACCTCATCTTCAGGGAGGTCATCGGCGGATATTCGGACAAGGACATGAACGTTGTCTGGGACATATTGAACAGCGCCAGGAAGAACTGTCTTTCCCTGAGGCAGATCGGGGAGAGCGGGACGCTCGAGGGGAAGTTGAACGTATACAGGGAGGCCATGCTGAAGTTCTATACTTTCCCGGAGGAGAAGATGACTCCTGAGAAAAGGAAGCTGAAGGAGGATTTCGACACTGCATACACTGATCTTATCGGGGCCGTAGACAGGATAGAGAGGGGCCTCAACGAGATGGTCGACAGCAAGCTTTCCCTTTTCAAGATACTTTATGCGATACTGATCATAAACATCCTCGGTCTTTTCGGATTCGTATCATACCAGATAAGGACCTTCGTTACTGGACGGCTGGACATGGAGAAGGCGCTGGAGGATTCCAGGAACAACATCACAACGATCCTCAACTCGATCAATACGATCCTCATTTTTGCCGATTCCGAGGAGAAGGTCGCCCAGTGGAACAAGTCCGCAGAGAAATATTTCTCCATGACCAGCGAAAAGGCCGTAGGGCAGAACATCTGGGAGCTTCTTGATTTCCTGAAGCCATATCATACCGAATATGAGAAGATATTCCAGCTGCAGCGTTCGACCGAATTCCCGAAGGAGCACCTGAGCATCAACGGCAGCGAAAGGTTCCTCAACATAAAGATGAGCTACGCTCCGGGGATTAACGGCGTCGTGATATGCCTTGATGATATCACCGGCATCGAAATGAAGGAAAGGCAGATGCGGCAAGCCCAGAAGATGCAGATCGTTGAAAATCTAATGTCCGGCCTTTCAAACGACTTCAACAACGCCCTCGGCGCCATCACCGGCACGATAACGATGATGAAGTATTCCCTCGAGAACAACGCCGGCAACCTTGACGAGATAAAGAACAACATGGAGATCATCGAAAGTTCGGCGGAAAAGGCCGTCGTGATGGTCCAGCAGCTCCTGACCTTCGCCCAGAAGCACGAGATCTGCCTCGGCAACATCGACCTCAACGGCATTGTCCAGCATATACTCAAGATTTGCCAGAACACGGCCGACAAGAGGATTGAACTGGTCGGGGAAATCTACAACGTGAGGGCTATGACCAAGGCTGATCCGGCACTCATCGAACAGGTGCTCCTCAACCTGTGCGACAATGCCATCCAGGCCATGACCGTCATGAAGCCGGAGGCCGAACAGGGCGGAACTCTCACTCTTTCAGTCGACAAGATATATCCCGACAAGAACTACAGGGCGCTGCATCCGCAGGCCATCGGACAGGCATACTGGATTATTTCCGTATCGGATACAGGCGTTGGAATTGATCCCGAAACCTTGCAGAAGATATACGATCCGTTCTTCACGACCAAGTCGGCGATGCAGGCGACAGGACTCGGACTTACCATAGCGAACGAAGTCATCCGTCAGCACAATGGCTTCATTGAAGTCGAGTCGCGCCAGGGAATCGGCTCCAGGTTCAGCATCTATCTGCCGGAATTCGTGGTGCAGGAGGAGGCTGCCGCGGCCGAACCGGAAGCCCTGGCCGAAGACCAGATCCCTGACGGCACAGGCCTTATTCTCGTTGCTGACGACGAGTTGATCATGAGGAAGACTGCAAGCAGCATCCTTACAAAACTCGGTTACGAAATCGTGTTTGCCGAAGACGGCGAGCAGACTGTCAATGTCTACAAGGAGAAGGGCGCGCAGATCAAGGCGGTCCTCCTCGACATGGCCATGCCGAAGATGTCCGGACGCGAAGCATACATCGAGATGAAGAAGATAAATCCGGATGTCAAGGTGCTCCTGGTCTCAGGTTTCAAGAAGGACAAGCGCATCGAGGATGTCCTGGCCATGGGAGTCAACGCCTTCATCCAGAAGCCGTATTCCATGATCACGCTCGCGCAGGAAGTGAAGAAGGTCATATCGGGATAAGGGAAGAGGAATTGCCTCGCTCTTTATTGCCATCGTCCTTTTATTTCCTGAACTTCTGCAGGATGAACTGCTGAGGGTCCGCCCATTTGCTTCCCTTGGCGAATTCCTCCGAAGTGGTGTAGGTCGGCCAGTCGGAGGAGGTGTCAAATGCAGCATTGTAGATTCCGAAGTAGAGGTGTGCGCCGTATCCTCCGTTCTCCCAGGTGAAATGCCTGCCTATCGAACCGAGTTTCTCTCCTTTGGAAACAAGATCGCCCTGCCTGACATGTATGAAAGGCGAGAGATGTGTGTAGTAGGAGCAGAACTTCCTGCCGTCGGAGCCGGTATGCTCGATGACGGCCGTGTAGCCGCGCCTGGGATTGAATTCCGCCAGTTTCACTTCCCCGTTTCCGATGGAAACAACTGTGAGATATATCTGGCGCAGGCCGACAGTGTCGCCAATCCTTACATAGTTCTGCGTCGGCGACAGCTTGGTACCGAAAGCTTTTCTTGCAGGATCGAAATAATCCCTCAGTGGCGGAACAAGGATATCTGCTGAGGCCGGCTTGGAACCGGCCTTTTCAGTCTCCTTCGAAAAAATGGGAATGTCGAAGGCGAAACCGGTAAGCTTCATCCTCGCCTCTCTTTTACTTTCGAAGGAATCATCCTGGTCCTTGCCCTGAACATATATGGGTTCAAAAGATTCCGCCTGTTTCAGAAGTTTGACTGTTTCCGCCATTAGAACTGAGTTTTTCTCCTGATCGGTGACCTTTACGGCTTCCTCGAAGGATGCGGGCAGGGGCTTTGCTTCGCCCTGCTTTACAGCGGATCTTCTTTTGATCGCCTTCAATGCGGCTGTCATTGATGCGGCGCTGTAGAGGTCGGATTCGGTCTTAAGGGCCGTCTCGAGATTTGGAATTTCATTTTCAGTCCCATGCCAGGCGAGATATTCCGCCGACAGTTCCCTCACGTGCGTATCAAAGGACCTTAGCAGCTCTGAAATATATTTCCTGATTTCTGCGGAATTCGCATTTTGGCTTATCAACGATGCGATTGCCGCTGTTTTCTCATCCGTCTTCTTTGCGGTTTTCGCCATGGCTAATGTCTTGGGCGTCAAAGCCGGCGAATAGTAGCGCGGCAGATATATACCCAGGAATTTCCATGCCTGCGGCTTGTCCAGGAGGGAGAGTATCCTGTCCTCGTCAGGCGCCTGCAGCTCGAGCTGTTCAAATACGACTCCTGCAAGATCCGGATTCTGGTCTTTGACAAGTTCAGGCAGCAGTGGCTTGAGCGAGTCGCGTGCATTTTTGTTCAAGGCGGACAATGCCAGGAACCTCGCATCCTGGTTTGAATCCTTTTTAAGGATGCCTGTGAGGACAGCTGTGGCTTCGTCGGTCCACACGTTCTGGAGGAGGAAGAGGGCCATGAGGCGTTTGGGGTTCGGGGATTTCGTCTCCCTTGAAATTGTTTCCCCGGGACCTCCGAACCTGCCTCCTTGTTTCTGGATGATGTATTCCATGGAGGCATGATAAAGGAGGCGGGGTACTGCGGCCTTTCCCATCTTCTGGATCTCGGCCACGACATAGTTCTGTGCGTTGCCGCCTGTCCCCATTTTGACAAGCAGCGCATCGACATCCTTGTCCGGCTGGGAAAGAGTTGTCTTTTCGGCGGCGTTCGAAGCAATGACGAATGTTATTATGGACAATGCAATTGAAATCAATCTGATTTTCATGGTGCTCCCTCTGTAATTCCTCCCTCTGTGCTTGTTGAAAAATCAATGGAACTTTGAAAAGGGCATTTTATATTACTATATTAGGGGTAAATTACAATAGCGGCATTGGAAGGCAACCGCTCCGGGAACGCTGAAAATGGCGTTTCCGGGGAGGAAAGTCCGGACTCCGCAGTGCAGGAAGTCCAGAGCGCGTGAGCGCCTCAGGATACCGCGGACCATATTCCGCGGGAAGGAAAGTGCCACAGAAAACAAACCGCCCCTGTCCCCGCGCAAGCGGAGATGGGAGCAAGGGTGAAACGGTGGGGTAAGAGCCCACCGGGCATGTTCGAAAGGACAAGCCGCATGGCAAACCCCTTCCGGAGCAAGACCAAATAGGGGATGATGCTGCTGCACGCAGCGCTTGAATCCCGGGTATTGGTCGCATAGACAGATGGTTGCCAGCCCGAACGCGCAAGCGCTCGGGATTACAGAATCCGGCTTACTCCCTTGCCGCGCTTTTTCAAGGAGAGATGCTGGAGGTGTCGGGTGTCAGGTTTCAGGAGGACCAACTTCGAGATAGTTAGTTTTTCCTGACACCTGAACACTGACATCTGGGATTCAGGAAGAGGCAATGCATAAGCTTGCCTCATTAAAAAGAGAACTTTCAAAGCAGGATAAAGGAGTTTTATAATGAGCATTGATGCGATCAGGTCGGCCATAAGGGATGTCAAGGATTTCCCGCAGAAGGGGATCATCTTCAAGGATATTACTCCGGTGCTGAAATCGGAGAAGCTTTTCAAGGAGGTCATCGACATCATCGCAAAACGCTATGAGAAGAAGAAGCCGTCCGCTTTTGTCGTGATTGAATCAAGGGGGTTCATATTCGGATCAGCTCTCGCATACAAGCTCGGATGCAGCCTTGTACCTGTCAGGAAAAAAGGCAAGCTTCCATACAAGACCATCGAGGAGTCTTACGCGCTGGAATATGGGACGGCGACCATTGAGATCCATGAGGATGCCCTCAGGAAAGGCGACGAGGTTGTGATTATTGACGATCTGCTTGCGACAGGAGGCACGGCCGCCGCCGCGGCCAAGCTTGTCGAGAAGCTCGGAGCGAAAGTTTCGGGATTTGAATTTGTCATCGAACTGGCATTCCTGAAGGGGCGCGCAAAGCTGCCGGGATACAATGTCAACTCGATAATTGTCGTCGACTGAGAGCTTAAAACTATTATTTTCGGGAAAAAACGAAAAAAACGCGGTTTAATGGGTAAAATTATTTGTATAGAAATTAGATAACGTGTAGAGTTCAATTCTTTGTAAATTCAGGACTTCAGATAATGAAATATGGAATAGTAAGCGATATCCACGCCAACCTTGAAGCGCTGACGGTGGTCTTAAACAAGTGCAAGGAGAATGGCGTTGAGAAATATATCTGTCTTGGAGACATTGTCGGATACAACGCGAATCCGAAGGAATGCCTCCAGATGATCCGTTCACTCGACCTGCTCGGATGCGTAAAGGGCAACCACGACGAGTATGTCTCCAATAATGACGAGGAGATGCTCGGTTTCAACCAGCACGCTAAGCAGGCTGTCCTCTGGACGAAGGCCCAGCTGAACGACGAGGAGAGGGACTGGCTTTCAAAGATCCCCATGAAACAGACCGTCAGGGGCACAAACATAACGATAGTACATGCCACGCTTGATTCCCCGGCCTCCTGGGGCTACATATTCGACGTGCATCATGCGATGGACAATTTCTCGTACCAGTTCACGCCCATCTGCTTCTGCGGCCATTCACATGTGCCGATCGCCTTCTGCAAGAAATCCTTTACCGGCTCGAACAGCCTCCTTGTCGAGGAAATGCAGGAATGGAAGGCCGAAGTGACCGAGGCGAATGCCGGCAAGCCGGACGAAGATCCGGTGATCAATATCCAGAAAGGCTGGAAATATCTCATAAATATCGGAAGCGTCGGCCAGCCCAGAAACAGGGATCCGCGGGCCTCGTTCGCGATATACGACACAGAAGCCAACACCATCACCCGTATGAGGCTTGCTTATGATATTCCCACCGCCCAGCGGAAGATCAAGGAGGCCGGTCTTCCAGAAAGACTCGCCCTCAGGCTTGAACGCGGAAACTGAGCTTGTAAATATTCACTGGTATCAGCATGCCATGGCGTAGTTTCCATACCTCAAAAGTCATTATCTGGAAGAATACCGGTTTTTACGGTGAATATTTACCATGGAAAGATTTCTAATCATCAAAATAAGCAGTCTCGGAGACGTGCTCCACGCGTTTCCCGCAGTCTCCCTCATCAGGAGGAAATTTCCCGATGCAAAAATCGACTGGCTTGTAAATCCTTCATTCGCCCCTGTCCTTGAATACAACAAGGACGTCTCCGGAATTCTCAAGTTTCCCCGGAAGGAGCTTGGTTCTCCATTGTCCTTCCCCGGCGCCTTCAGCACGCTTGTCTCCCGGATACGCCGGGAGAAATACGACATGGTGATCGATCTGCAGGGCCTCTTCAGGAGCGCGTTTTTTGCGAAGTTCGCAAGGTCTCCTGAGGTTGCTGGATTTGCATCGCCGAGGGAGAAGCTGTCGGCGTTGCTTTATAACCGGAAGATCAGTCCGGAACCGGAATATGTGCATGCGGTGGAAAAGAATGCACGGCTCGTATCAATCCTTCTTGACATTCCATTCTCAGTTCCTGACACCTTGCTTCCTGTGAACTCCGCCAACAAGGGAAAGCTTGATTCCCTCCTTGCCGGAAAAGGAATTGCACAAGATGAAATTCTCGTAGGAGTTGCTCCGGGGGCGAGATGGGAGAGCAAGCAATGGCCTCCTGAATTTTTCGCCGAGGTGGTGGAAAAGGTCGGCGCCTCCGTGGAAAAATGCAGGTTCCTGCTTCTAGGGTCGCCAGATGAACTTGAAGCATGCAGGAAAATCGCCTCCGTCTGCCTGAAGGCACGGACAACAGTGATTGCCGGGGAGACGGGGATAGGCGAGCTTGTCGAGGCGATACGGATGTCGAAATGCCTGTTATGCAATGACAGCGGCCCCATGCATATTGCAGCGTGCCTCCATGTGCCGGCCTTTGCGTTTTTCGGTCCGACCGATCCTGACAAGACGGGTCCGTATGGGAAAGGGCATACAGTTTTTAAGCCTGACATGAGTTGCATAAAATGTTTTAAGAGGTATTGTCCTCAGCGAAATAATCTCTGCCACAAGTCTATAGATTCAAGTTCCGTGGCCGAAGGTGTAATTTCCCTTCTCAGATAAAAAAAGAGGTGCCAGTTGTGAAAAGGAATATTGCGATATTGCTGACTGTCATGATGGGTTTCTTCGCCTTTTCAGCCGGCGCCCAGGTTTCCGTCGCCGTGGCCGTCAACCGTTCAAACTACCTGCTTTTCGAGCCGATCTATGCAAAGGTCATCTTGAGGAACTTCAGCGGACAGTCGCTGGCATTCAGCGATGATGCGGCGGCGACAGGCACGTTGAAATTTTTCATTGAAATGCCAGACAGGACCCGTGCCGAGCTCAGGAAGAACGCATTCAGTCCTATGACTGGAATAATATTGAAGCCAGGCGCCACAGAGGAAGTCCTTGTTCCGATAACAAGACTTTATGTCCTCACAAAACCGGGAAATTTAAGGATGAGGGCGGTCATAAGCCACAAGCAGCTTCCTTCGGAATACGAGTCTCCGGCGACGACATTCACAATTTGCAACGGGCTTCCTGTGTGGGAGAGGAGCGTCGGCGTCCCCGATCTCTTCAAGAAGAACAAGGAAGAATCCCTGCCGCCAAGGAAAGTAAAGATTGTCACTTTCAATGATGGCAAGGACAAGGTCTACTGTCTCATAATTGAAGATGGGAAATATGTCTATGGAGTTGCCAGGATTGGCGCCGATATCGGCAATTTTCCGCCGACCTGCGAGATAGATGGGTTGAGCAAGGTCCATATCATGATCCAGGTCAGCCCAAACGTCTTTTCCTATTTTATCTATGACGTCAACTGCGAGCTCTCTGAGAAGGAAGTGTATGTCAAGTCTGGCACTGCTCCGACACTTGTGCTTGATCCCAAGGAGGGAACTGTCGTAGTTGTCGGTGGAAGAAAAGGAATCAAGGACGTCGACTTCGTCGAGGAACAAGGTATTCCCAAGCTCACCAAGGAAGTTGATTGATTGGCGCAACCGCCGGATTTCGAGTTTCGAACTGCAAATCTTACTAACAATATAGAAACGGATAATGATATTATGGAAAACAATGTTCAGAAACCTGTGCAGCCTCCAGTCCAGGAGATGTCTGCTGAAGATATTTTCACACAGAGGCTTAATAAGCTTGAGGAATGGCGCACGGCAGGCGTTGAGCCGTTCGGGAAATCATTCGAGACCACCGGAAGGATCTCGGAAATAAGGGCGAAATTCGTCCCGGATACTGAAATCCATGTCTCCGCAGCGGGCCGCGTCACCGCATACAGGACGATGGGCAAGTCAATCTTCGCCGACATCAAGGACAGCACGGGCAAGATACAGCTCTACGTCCACAAGGACAATCTTGGCGAACCCGCGTTCCTGCTTTTCAAGAAGATCGACATAGGCGACATGATCGGCGTCGAAGGGAAGCTTTTCACGACTAGGACCGGCGAGGTCACGATCAAGATCTCGAAGTTCGAACTTTTGAGCAAATCGCTCAGGACGCTTCCGGAAAAATGGCACGGCCTCACCGATGTCGAGCAGATCTACAGGCAGCGTTATCTCGACCTGATCGTCAATGAGAAAAGCAGGGATGTATTCAAGAAACGTTTTGCGATAGTCAGCGAGATCCGCAGGTTCCTTGCTGAAAAAGGATTTACCGAAGTTGAAACTCCAATGCTCCAGTACCTCGCAGGTGGTGCGGCGGCAAAGCCGTTTGAGACTTCCTATGAGGCGCTCCATGCCCAGATGTTCATGCGCATAGCCCCGGAACTCTACTTGAAAAGACTTCTCGTGGGCGGATTCGAAAAGATCTACGAACTCAATAGGAATTTCAGGAACGAAGGGATGTCGCGCAAGCACAACCCCGAATTCACGATGATCGAAATCTATCAGGCTTTCGGCGACTGCAGGACGATGATGGACCTTGTTGAAGGACTCGTAACGACTGTCGCCCAGAATGTCTTCGGCACATTGAAGATCGACCATGGGAACGGAAAGATAATCGATCTGACTCCGCCGTGGAGGAGAGTTTCATACAACGATCTCGTGAAGGAGAAGGCGGGTGCGGACTGGTTCGATGTCACCCCTCAGGAAAGAGCTGAACGTGCAAAAGGCATGGGGCTCCATGTCGATCCGAAGTTCCTCGACTTTGAAGTCACCCATGAAGTATATGAGAAGCTCATCGAGAGCACGCTCATACAGCCGACTTTCGTGACGCGCCTTCCGGCAGTGCTTGTTCCGCTTGCCAAGGCCTGCGCCGACGACGGCAATTTTGTCGACGTGTTCGAGCTTGAGATAAACGGACAGGAAATTTCCCCCGGATATTCGGAGCTCAATGATCCGATTGAACAGAGAAGGCGCTTCGTCGAGCAGGCGAAGAGGGCAGGCCCCAAGGAAGGCGCAATCGACGAGGACTTCCTGACGGCCCTTGAGTACGGCATGCCACCCGCAGGCGGAATGGGAATCGGCATCGACCGTCTCGTGATGCTTCTCACTGCCTCCGAGTCGATCAGGGACGTCATACTGTTCCCGCACCTGAAACCAGTTCATAGATAGATTCGACAGGATAACAGGATTTACTGGATTAAGAATGTAACACAGGCGCCCTTCGATAAACTCAGGACAGGTCTCGCCTGTGATTTTGATGAGTCCTCTCCAGAGGATGAGTCTTTCGGAGTGCGCGGTGCCTGCCTCGGCGTAGCTTCCATGAGAAGCCAGGTCAGCCGCGCTTTGGATTATCTTAAAGCGGCGCTTATACGCCGCGCTCCAAAAGTCAGGCAAAGAGCCTGACGTAAATTCAGAAAAGAAAAAAAATAGGTTTGAATCCATGAATAGCAAATACTTCGCCCTGGACATAGGCAATGTCTGCATGAAGGTGCAGACCGAGAAATGCCTTGAGGCCCTCGGATATGCCGCGATCACGGAAGTCCCGCTGGAATTCCTCGACGCCTGCGCAAGGCTTGAAACCGGCAAAATCTCCACCGAGAAATGGCTTGACGTCTTCAGGACGGTTACGGGCGGACGTTTTTCCGACACCGAGCTTATCCATGCTTGGAGACTGATACTTGGAGATGAAATTCCTGGAATAGGGGAGTTCCTAAAGGAAGTCACGGAAAAGGGAATAAGGCTGATCTTCTTCTCGGACACCTCCGAGCTTCATCTTGATTTCGTCTACAGATATCTCCCAAGTGCGGTATATGTCAGCGGAGGGATCTTCAGTTTTGACGCGGGGTGCAGGAAACCGGAAGCGGGGATGTACGAATCTTTCGAAAAGGCTTACGGCAAACCGTGCTTCTACACCGATGACAAGCTGGAGAACATTGAAGCGGGACTGAAACACGGCTGGCCCAGCCACCAGTTCACCTCCGTGGAAAAACTGAGGAAATCATTCCAGGCGTATTCCCAGGAATGCATTTTGCTATAATACCGTTTAGCTTTCATCGATATAATAACTTCATTATAAGTATGTCGGGTTTTACCTGTCCTGAGCCTGTCGAAGGAACCCGACGATTAACTGGCGGTTTAAAAACCGCCATACTCTTTGAATTGAGATTCGGTATAAGAATTGGTTCCTGAAATATTTTCAAACCACGGACTCGTCCCTCCAAGTCACTCGGACTTGGAAATGACTTTAAGCACTGGTGGTTTTGCTCGTAGTAGCGCATGTTTGCGCGTTCTTCATGGTGTTTTTCCTGCGTCAAGCTTCCAACTGCCAAGCCCCTTTGACGAACTCGCCGAGTCCGTTATTTGAAAATATTTAGGAAGCCAATAAGGTATAATCATGAAGAAAGCAACAGTAACTCAACTGAGACGTGACTTTGGGGAAGTCCTTTCCTGGATAATGGAAGGGGAGGAGCTCGTCATTACCAGACGACACCGTTCTATTGCAAGAATGCTTCCCATCATTCCCGAAGAGAAAAAGATTTTGAAGATGCCAGATTTCACAGGCAGGATGAAGAATATTTTCGGCTCCTGCAACCTGAAGACCAGTGATATTCAGGGCATTATTGATTATGACAGGGGAAAATTTTGACATATCAGAGGAATTAAGCGAGATTGAAAGTACGGTGTCCAGAGAATTCAAAAACCTCAAAACAATTGTAGAACTGACGTTTATTTTTGAATTTCCACAAAGATTTCTGAAAAAGCTGCGTCTAATAGTTAAATGAACATAGATAGTTCATGCGGAAATAAAGGAGACAGCAAAATGTTTTTACGGGCATTGATATTCTTCTTGATGCTTTCAATTGTGGGTTCCTCCGTCCTCTCTGCCGAGATTCGTATTGCCATTTTGGGGGATCTTGAAAAAAACAGGGCGGAGATAGATTCTTTAACCGCGCTTCTCTCGAAAGAGCCCGGTATCAATCTTGTGGAACGTTCCGAAATAGATAAGATAATTAAAGAGCAGAGTCTCTCGGTATTGGGGATAAAGACCAAAGACGCGATCAAGGCAGGCTCCCTCCTCGGAGCCAAGGGGGTCATAATAATAAAATTCTTCGAATGGGAGGGTAAGAACGTCCTGAGTGCACGCCTAGTTGGAACGGAGTCCGGAGCAGTCCTAGACGCCTGGATTCAGGGCACTCCATCAGAGGAAGCCAATCATTTTGCAAAATCGGTGAAGTTCAAGTTCCTTCCACTATTTGAAAAGCTTTCCCTTAATCGCAAGGATATTTTCGCGTTGTCGCTTATGGGCATACGTTCTCCGGTTGACAGCCCCGAGGGAAAAGAGTTGGAACGGAAGTTGACGTTGCTCCTGTCACAGAGGCTCATCCTTGAAAAGAGCTTCGTGGTTCTTGAGAGATGGCGCCTAGGTAATATTGCCTGGGAGAAGGAACTCAATCTCGACGAGACTCCTCTTTGGACTAGCTCTTCAATAGTTGACGGCTCAGTCGAAAGCCTGCACGATGGCAAGGGAACATTGAAAGTCTCGATTAGATTGCGTAGCCCCGGGGGCAAGTCGGAAAACTTCGAGATCAATGGTTCAACCTTAGACCTGAAGCTTTGTGTTGACTCAATTGCCAAGGATATTTGCGAAAGAATCGGCGCTGGAAAAACGGAGCTCTCATGGGATTCATCCAAGGAGGCCGAATTTTATTTTAATGAGGCCGAGTGGCTTTTCCGTTCGAAAGCATATGCCCGTGCACGGGAAGCCGTAGATGCCTCAAGGGCACTCGGCCGCAAAGGCCTGGAAATAGACCTGCTTCACATTAGAGCCTGTCAGGAGGAGATACGGGGCCGTATCCAGGAATATGCGAGCAAGAAGAACAAATCCGAGGATAATAGGTATCTTACTTTTGAGACCGCCGACCTTATCGCGGAAGCTCTTGATCTAAACGTGAAATTCCTAGAAGAAAATCAGAAATTTCCACCACCCCCTTTCTTCTTTGGCGGTTTCGAAAGAGATGCAATTGACCCCGTATGCATTTTGTCCCATATCTGGATCGAAGGGCTTTATGTCAAGGAGCCCCGGTGGAAGGCAAAAGTAAAGCTGATCTCGTCTCTGGCACGCAAGGCCGTAGCTTTGATCATGGAAAAAGGAGATGCTTTCTCGGACATCTACATATTTTATTCTCAATATATGCAGTATATCGGCTTTATATTCGAGCGACCAGAGGATGCCATCGCCGAATACAGAAGGCTTCTTGCCAAGGAATTACCATCCAATCCGAAATTGCGTATTTTTTTGCGTGAACGCATGGCTGACGGCATTAGAATTAATTGCTGGGATATGCAAAAACTCAACCGTGAGGGAAAAAATGATTATGAGGCCTCGGACAAGCCCGGAATAGCCTTCGTCAAGGCCCTCATCAAGGATCTGGAGAACTCAGCATCGGAGCAGGACAGGATCGATGCAATGATTCTTGGCTGGAGGGATCTTCCTGACGCGAAGCTGGAATCCTTCCTTTGGGATGAACGCGATAGCATTATGTCCGACAACGACAAAACAGGCCACTGCGCCGAGGTGCTCCTCCGCCAAATCCGAAATAAAGATATCCTTATGAAAATGCTTCTCTATGCCTTTTCAAAAGATTATCTCCTGAACGCCAAGCTTGTTCGGGACATCCTAGCTATCAACATGAAAATAAATGACGGGAAGAAGACAGGCGTGAGCAAGGAAGAGTATGACCGGCTTGCCACAGCCTGGTGGGATTATCGGAATAGGGTTGATTCAAAGCTCAAGTCCTCACCTCAATTGTTGAAAAACTATATGGGAAACATTGACCTTGAGATTTCTAAGTGCTCCAATGTCCGCCGGTTAGAGGGCGCAGCCTCTGTGATGGAAATAAGCCCTGATCTTGTATTTGACATTGGGAAGGGGCTCTCCGAGAAAGTTGGCGCTCCTACGAATTCCGTAGCGGAAAAGATCTTCCTGCATGCTGGGCAATTGCAAATTTCGGGACATTGTGGAACTCTTGGCAAACCACGCGACAATCCCAAGATATCGGTGGATGATATTAATCATTATGGGATAGTCTCCTTCCTGGCTTCAATTGATCCTGTAACTGACGTCATATCCTTCGACTTCGCCCCAGATGATAGGAAATCCATCTCTGACAGAGGTCCGCATACGGGTTACGCTGGTGGTTGGGCCGGAGACATGCTCGGGGACGGTACTGTTGTCTATTATGCGGCGTTGGACGGAAAAGTATACAGGAAGAACAATAATTCCCAATGGAATCTCCTTGCCGAAAGTGGCTTCACAGCGCCTTTACCGTTTATCTGCACAAAAGGGAACCTTTTCATTGCCTATTCCAAGTCAAAATCCAAACCCTATTCTGGAATCGTGAAGATAGGCACCAATGACGGAAAGGTAGAGATTCTTGCTTCAAGCAGGCGTAATCCGCCTCTTAGCCCTTTTGACAATTGTGAGGCGTTGGAGGCTTGGTCTCTGGACTGCTCCGACAACGGCGTTCTTGTCGCAAATTTCCATGATCTGAAATCCACTCTTGCAACTTTGGACATAGCCAAGGGTGAATGGAAGACGGTTATAAGTGGTGCTAGCGGAAGATCCAGTGGAAGCATCCACTATTGGGAATATAAGACTGCATATATCTTCGATGGAAAAGAGGGAGCCTTGCGAAAAACGGATCTATCTTCCATGATGAAGGAGAAATTCCTGGACATCGTAAACCCCGAGTATCGGCGTTGCGAAGGAAAGATTGTTGGAGATTCCAAGCAAATAGTACGCCTTTCACAGCTCGATGCCAGACTCTACGAGATCAGGATACTCGACATGGACTCCGGGAAAGCGCGCATCTGTAAGTTCCATCTTAAAACCGATGTGCCCCCGGACAAGGGCAGATTCATGAAAAGCCTGGCACTGGCCGGTGACCATGTCTACTTGCTTGCCGTTGGAAAGTATGACCAGTGGGGTGAAGATAACAGCGACGCGTGCCTTTTCAGAATCAAGCTTTCCGCATTTCCTTATCAATGAAGATTGATGATTTTGTTAACTGGGATTTAGTCTTGATAATAGAAGATTCTTTGTGGCTCTGTGGCTTTGTGAGAGAAGGGAATTTCCGTTTTCGAAGTTCTTCGCCATGGCTATTGCGCGCATCATCGCCTTCGCCTTGGTTCACGCCATGGCTTCTATGAGAATATCGGATGGTATCTTCAATCCCTTGTGGAGGTTCTTTGCGATTTTCGGAGATATTTTCCTTTTGTGGTTAAAAATCTCGGAAATGCGGCTGCGCGCCCCGAAATATGGTTCGATGTCCTTTCGCGTGAGCCCGGCCTGTTCCATCCTGAAAAGTATGGCCTCCACGGGGTCAGGCGGCGGTGTAGGGAAATTAACGTCCTCGTAATGTTTTACGAGGAGATCGAGAAGCTCATACTTCTCCTCTTCATGGCTTCCCTTCTTGAGGTCTGAAAGCATAAGCTTCTCGATCTCCTCAAGAGCCTGATGATATTCTTTTTCATCTTTTATAAGTCTTACTGTTTTCATATTGGCTCCTCTAAAAGATTATTTTGTTATATTCTTCGTGGGTTATGGCGTATTTTACCAGGAGCACTCCCCTGGCATAATCAGTTATCACGCAAAACCTGTAAAAATCCAGTGGTTTCCCTTTTTACATTACTGATTTTATAAAAATGCCATCTGGCATTTTTATTTCTCGAAGTTTTTCGCCATGGCAATTGCGCGCATCATCGCTTTCGCCTTGTTGCAGGTCTCCTCGTATTCGGTCTCGGGAACTGAATCGGCGACTATGCCTCCACCGGCCTGGATGTAAGCTGTGCCGTCCTTGATGAGGGCTGTGCGTATGGTTATGCAGGAATCGACATTGCCGTCGAATGAATAATAGGCGACTGCTCCGCCGTAGGTGCATCTTTTTTCCTTTTCGAGCTCGCTGATGATCTGCATCGCCCTGATCTTCGGAGCTCCGCTCAATGTTCCCGCCGGGAACGTGGAGCGCATCACGGAATCAGAATCGTATTTCTTGGCAAGAGTTCCGGTGACTTCCGAAACTATATGCATGACATGGCTGTATTTCTCGACGATCATCAGCTTCTCGACTTTCACAGAACCCGTCTCGGCGATCCTGCCGATGTCGTTCCTGGCAAGGTCGACCAGCATGATGTGCTCGGCGCGTTCCTTTGGATCCGCCAGCAGTTCCTTTTCAAGCGCCTCATCCTCTTCCGGACTCGCGCCGCGTTTCCTCGTTCCGGCGATCGGACGAATAGTTATCTTCCTGTTGTCGCATCTGGCGTTCAGTTCAGGCGAAGCGCCTACCAGGGAGAAATCATCGCAGTTCAGGAGGAACATATACGGTGAAGGATTCAGCATCCTCAGGGAACGGTAGACAGACAACGGAGATGATTTTGTCTTGACTGAGAACCTTTGCGAGAGAACGGTCTGGATGATGTCGCCGTCCAGTATGTACTGCTTCGCCTTTGCGAGCATCGCACGGTATTCCGGGAGTGTCTTGTTGGACTTGACGTTGATCTGCGCTTCCGGAGCCTCTATGTCCGCTGGAGGGATTGTCAGGGGCTGTTTGAGGCGGTCGGAGAGCTTCTTTATTTTTTCGACTGCTGCATCATAGATTTTTCCAGTGTCGCCTTTTCCGTCAATATGCGCCTGCACGATGATCTTGATGGTGTGTTTCACCCTGTCAAAGACAAAGAATGAATCAGTGAGCATGAAGACGGCTTCCGGTACGTCGACTGGCTTCATTTTGGGTTGGACGACGGACGGTTCGACTTCGCTGATGACATCATATGAGAAATATCCTACGGCGCCGCCGGTGAAACGGGGAAGCCCTTTTACGACGACCGGCTTATATGCGCTCATGAGGTTGTGTATCTGTTCGAAGACGTCCTTGCCCTTGATCTCCTTTTGAGTTTTTCCGGAAATGAGAACACCTTTTCCGTTCCTGTGAGTGAACACGGAGACGGGGTCGGCGCCAAGGAAGGAATATCTCGCGACATTCTCGCCGCCCTCGACGCTTTCCAGCAGGAAGGAATATTTCAACGGCCTGCCGTTCTTGTCGAAAGCTATCTTGCGGTACGCTGAGACAGGCGTCTCCGTGTCCGCAATTATTTCAGCGTAGACAGGTATAAGGTTGCCTTTGAGGGCAAGCTTCCTGAATTCTTCTTTATTTGGTGTAATCATACATTTCCGCCATGATAGAAAAATACATATTTTAAGTGGTAAAATATACATGATTCCGCTTTAAAAAAGCCCATTAGGCAATAATTTAAAAAAAACTTGTAAACCATAGGAAACATAGGAGTAATGAAAATGAGTGCAGCAAGACCTGATTTTGAAAAGCTCATGGAACGCCAGAGGCATTTTAAGAGTTCCGAGAGAAGACTCGTCGGACATGTCCCCACTATCGCAATAACTCCTGTTGCCGATGGCAGGACCATCGCATACGAATCCAACGTCTCTGGAACATGGAAGATGGTGCAGAAGGTCTACGACCTCATTTCGAATAATGTCTTTCTTCCGGATGGCACACCTGTCAGGCTTGTCGTCGCCCCTGAAATTGTCTACGGCGCCCGCACCGGCGCGATCGCCCAGGAATATTACACGAAGGAAGGCGTCAGCGCCAATATCTGGGTCAGCCGTTCATGGGCGTACAGCGATGAACTGATGTCAGCATGCCAGGGACTCGGAAGCTCCGAATGGCAGCAGGCCGCCTACGGACTCAACCAGACGAACCGTCCCGGAGCCGTCTGGCTCAAGGCATTCTGCGCCGCGATGGACGAGAAGAAACGCCCGATATTCTCCATATACAATCCCGACCTCGAAGGCGAAGAGGGGGAGATGTCGCCTTACGTAGTTGAAAAGCTTCTGCGCTTTGCACGCTGTGCAGCCGCAGTTGCAGAGATGCGCGGTAAGAACTATCTCTCGGTCGGAAGCGTTTCCATGGGCATCATCGGCTCGGACGTGCGCCGTAATTCGCTCCTGCATTATTTCGGAATGGGCTCGGTTTCCGTTGACATGGTTGCGCTCCGCGGAAGGATTGACAGGGGGCTTTACGACCACGAGGAACTGGAGAAGGCCTTCCGTTATTTCAAAAAGAATTTCAAGTTCAACTTCAATACGGGAACGAAGCCATACACCGACGACGCCCTCCTTAAGGAATCCATCCTCATGGCGATGATCGTCCGCGACATGATGATCGGTAATCCTGCAATTGCCGACAAGGCCGCCGCGAAAAAATACGGATACAAGGCCGATGTCGAGCATGCCCAGGGATTCAATGCGATAGCCTCCGGTACCCAGGGACAGCGCGCATGGACCGACCTCTATCCGAATTTCGATCTCGCCGAATCCATCCTGAACAGCTCATTCGACTGGACAGGCTTCCGCACGCCCTACATCGTGGCTACGGAAAATGATTCCAAGAACGGGATCGGAATGCTGGTTGCTCATCTCGTGTCAGGCGGAATGCCCCAGCTCTTCGCGGACATCAGGACCAAACTGACAGCTGAAAGCATAAAGAAGGCGACGGGCGTAGATGTTTCCAAGATCGTCCCGGATGGATTTATCGACAAGAGGAATTCCGGAGCAGGGGCCCTCGACTATGCGGTCGATGCGATTTCCCTTGTGACAAAGGACAAGAAGGTCTCGATACAGGAAGTCGCTGCGGCTCTCCGCAAGAACAAGTCTCTCCAGAAGAAGCTCATCGACGATGCGACAAAGGGCACCATTTACTGCGGCGCCGTCCTTGAATACTTCCTTGGCGATGGGCTTTCCAGCCATTATCGCACGCCCGGTGGAATTCCGATGACAGCATACCGCTACAACATGGTCGGCGACGAGATGACCTGCTCGGTGATCGAAGGTCAGACGGTCGATCTTCCGATCAAGGTTGCGGAACATGTCAACAATGTCACAGACAAGACATGGCCGGAATCCTACTGGGTGCCGAGAGGCATGAGCTCCTTCGAATACATGTCCAGGATCGGGCCCAACCACGACGCGAACTCGTTCGGGCTGATAGGTGCCGACCTGCTTACGCTGAATGCAATGCTCCGCATCCCCGTGGACATGCACAACATCTGCAAGTGCGACATCTTCCGTCCGACGATGTGGGATCGTTTCGGAGGAGATGATTTCAGGGCGTGTGAGAAACTTGGGCCGCTGTATATCTGATTATAAATCCCCCTGCAGCCGATAAATGCTGCAGGGGGATTTATTGATTCTGGAAAATACGATTTACCGGTGTATTTTGAACTCATGCAGTTGTGTCTTTTCTTAAACAGATTTACCTGGAGGTGCCAATGAAAAAGACATTCAGGATCCTGTCAATCTTTCTTGCAGCTATTCTATCTCCATGTTTCCTTTCTGCTGATGACGCTCCTGTACCGGATGCGTCCACACCGGCGCTTGTGCAGAAGAAATTCAGCAGCGCCCAGCTCGAACAGCTGGTCGCGCCGATTGCACTTTATCCCGACGGACTTCTCGCTCAGGTCCTGGCGGCGGCATCTTATCCAGTGGACGTTGTCGAGGCTGCAAGATGGATCAAGCACAATCCCGAGCTTTCCCAGAACGACATCAAGAACGAACTGCAGAACAAGAAATGGGATCCAAGTGTCAAAGGCCTTGTCTTCTTCCCCCAGCTGCTTGCAAAACTGAACGACAATCTTGACTGGACAAAGGATCTCGGTGACGCCTTTGTCGCACAGCAGAAGGATGTCATGGACGCGGTACAGTCGATGAGGGCGAAGGCTCAGGCTGCCGGCACGCTGAAAAGCGATTCCAAGCAGAAGGTTGACACACAGGACGGAGCGATACAGATCCAGAGCGCAGACCCGGATACTGTCTATGTGCAGAACTATGTGCCATCGACTTCATACGGAGCATGGAACGGCGGCGGTTCGTGGTATTATCCTGATGTCGTAGTTGCTCCCGCCTGGCCGTGGGGCTGGTATGGCGGCAGCTGGGCGATCGGTTTCTACTGCGCCTGGGGTCATGGATGGATCGCCTACAACAACAATTTCTGGAACAACCAGCATTGGATAAATCCATGGAAATATAATTCACACAACCTCTACTCCCCAAATCCGAACGGCCAGTGGCGTCATGACCAGGCCAATACAAGGCCGTTGACACAGAACACCCAGCAGATCGCAAAACAGCTTGAATCGGAAAAGATGAACTTCCAGAATTTCAAAGGAGGTAACAATGCAGCTGCTAAGGAGCTGCGTCAGGCGGTCGATGGACATAAGACAGGCGCAAACGCTCTTCAGAGCGCTGAACGTGAAATGAACGCAAACCGTGCACTCCAGAATACAGAACGTGGAGAATTAGACCATGGCCTAAGCGGTACGAGAAATGGGGATTTGGAACGCACATACAGCGATCGCGGATTCGAGAGCCGTTCGCTCTCCAGCAGCTATCATGGGAGTGGCGGATATCACGGCGGCGGCGGGTTCCATGGCGGAGGAAGAAGGTAACGAACAGGTGAATGACGAATATCGAACAATCGAATATCGAATTATGAAGTTACTAATAGTCGCGGAATGGTATTTACAAAAAGATAGGGCGCTCTCGCCGAGAGCGCCGCGGACGGCTCGGCGAGCCGTCCCTACCACGATGTCAATATATTTATGGAATTATTAGTAGCTCATTGGAGCGCTGGCGTACTTCGACTGTGCTCAGTACAGGTCTCGCCGGCAATTCTTTGAATAAGAGAGTGGGACAGCCGTTTGCCACGTCGAATGACTGTAGTCTCGGTTGTAATTGAAGATACAGGCGAGACGCCTGTCCTACATTCTTGAAGAAAATAATCAGCATGAACATGCGCAAGAGGATGATAAGTTTTAAATATTAGGGAGCATAAAATGAACAAGATAAGATATTCTATAATTGCGATGGTCTTCTCGCTATTCTTTGCCGGATGCACAAGTGTCAAGCCTGAAATGGGGCAGGTTGTTTTCAACTCTCCTGATGAGGCGGTCGCCTCATTGAAGGATGCTGTAAAAAACAATGATACTAAACGACTGATGGAGATACTCGGTCCTCAAGGCAAGGATATTGTATTTTCAGGGGACGATAAATATGACGCCGAAGCCAGAGCCTGGTTCACCAGGAAGGCTGAAGAAAAGACCGGCATAGTTAAGATTGAGGAAGCCTCCTTTATTGAGCTTGGCAATGACAAATGGCCGTTCCCGGTGCCGATCGCCAAGTATGACGGCAAATTATTCTTCTACACGGCTGCGGGCGTTGATGAAATGCTCAACCGCAGGATCGGCAAGAACGAGCTGAATGCCATAATGGTATGCAGGGCGCTTGTGAATGCGCAGGAGGATTACGCGAAGATAAAACTCCTCGGTGGGGCCGTTAAGGAGTATGCCAGCAAGTTGTTCAGCGAGAAAGGCAGAAAGGATGGACTTTACTGGGATGATGAAGGTTCCAAGGAGAAAAGCCCGATAGGCGCACTAATTGTCCTGGCTTCACAGGAATCTCCAGAGTCCGCCCGCAAACCTTACCACGGATATTTCTACAAGATTCTAACTGCCCAGGGAGAGGCAGCGCCCGGAGGCGAGAAGTCTTATATGTCGGCGGACGGGAAAATGACAGGCGGATTCGCCATCGCCGCATATCCCGCCTCCTATGGTGTTTCAGGCATCAAGACGTTCATCGTTTCAAAGAACGGAATAATCTTTGAAAAGGATCTTGGCAAGGACACGTTGAAATCCGCCAGGGAAATGACCCTGTTCAATCCCGACGACTCCTGGGCACCGGTAAGGGATTGAACTTACAGGACAATCTGCTGAAAAATTCCAGACGCTTTGTAATTCGTTTGTAGTTAACGCATTCTTGCGTGTTCTTGTTTTCCGGGAACAGCCAATAATGGCTTGATCCGCCGTCGCTAAGAAGCTATGGCGGACAGGCTACGAACTTGCTCCCAATTTCTTGAATCCGTTTGTAGTCAATGCCGTAAGGCATGTTCTTGAGATAGTTTCGTTGCCAGGATTTACTTGATCTTATGATTACCGCATCTTCTACTGGAATATCTACGCTTTCATATTATTATATAAAATTTGCCATGACTTAGAGCTATGGCGGTGATCAGGCCTTTGCAGATGCCATGGCGTATTCAAATAAATAACAAACAGGCAAATTTTATATGAACGATACTTTTTACGTTACGACACCAATCTATTATGTGAACGACAAACCGCACATTGGCCATTCTTACACGACCATCCTCGCCGACGTGTTGTCACGCTATCACAGGCTCCTCGGAGAACCTACATTCTTTCTTACTGGAACCGACGAGCACGGACAGAAGGTCCAGAAGGCCGCTGTCGCCAACAAGATGACTCCTATCGAACAGTGCGACACCACCGTCGTGAGATTCAAGGAGCTCTGGAAAAAGCTCGAGATCACCAACGATGATTTCATAAGGACCACCGAGCCCCGCCATAAGAATGTAGTCCGGAAGATACTCCAGGAACTTTTTGACAAGGGCGAAATCTACAAGGCTGAATATGCCGGACGCTACTGCACCCCCTGTGAAAGGTTCTTCCAGGAAAAGGATCTTGTCGACGGCGAACTTTGTCCGGAATGCAAACGCCCGACGGACAAGATCATCGAATCGAATTATTTCTTCAGGATGGGCAAGTACCAGCAGTGGCTTATTGATCACATCAACTCGCATCCGGAATTCATCCAGCCGGATTTCAGACGCAACGAAACTCTCGGATTCCTCAGGAAGCCCCTTGAGGATCTTTGCATTTCCCGCCCGAAATCACGTCTTGAATGGGGGATAGAGCTTCCGTTTGATAAGAACTATGTCTGCTATGTCTGGTTTGACGCACTCATAAATTATATAACCGGCGTCGGCTACGGGCAGGATGATGCGAAGTTCGCAAAATGGTGGCCAGTCTCATATCACCTAATCGGAAAAGATATTCTTACTACTCATACCGTCTACTGGCCTACGATGCTGAAGTCGATGGGTGTTGAACAGCCGAAGACAATCTTTGCACATGGCTGGTGGCTTATCGGTTCGGAGAAGATGAGCAAGACCACCGGCAATGTCGTCAATCCGATGGAGATGGCTGAGAAGTACGGCGTAGATGCGTTCAGGTATTTCCTGATGTCCGAGATGTCCCTAGGAAATGACGCTTCCTTCACAGAGGAGATTTTTGTCACCCGCTACAACAGCAATCTGGCGAACGACCTTGGGAACCTGCTGAGCCGCGTCGTCAAGATGATCGGCAAGGAGGCGGGAGGGATTATTCCTGCTCCCGGAGCTGAGATGGAACATGACAAGGAACTCCGCGAGACAGTCCTTGATGCGGTTTCCGCAATGGAGGCGACACTCCTCGGAATGAAGATCGACCGCGGCCTTGAACAGGTCATGACCGCAATCCGTGCGGCCAACCGTTACATGGAGAAGACAGCCCCGTGGAAACTGGCGAAGGAGAAGAACACTGAACGTCTCAACACGGTCCTTTATACCGCTGCGGAATCCCTGAGGATCATCTCCGGAATCCTTTCTCCTGTTATGCCCGCGAAAATGTGCGAGATCCGCAAAGCAATCGGCATCACAGACAATCAGATTGACATAAACACCCTGAAAATGTGGGGGAAGCTCCAGCCTGGACTCAAGGTTGTTGATATCGGTTCGCTTTTCCCGAGGATAGATGTGAAGGGCGAAGCGGTAAAAGCTGCGAAATCCGCAGAGACTGTCGCTGTTGCAGAAGACCTGATAACGATTGATGATTTCAAAAAGATAAAGCTCCAGACTGCAAAAGTCCTTGAAGCCGAAAAGGTCGAAGGTGCCGACAAGCTTCTCAAGCTGCAGATCGATGTCGCCGGAGAGAAGCGCCAGCTTATCGCCGGTATCGCGCAGTTCTACAAGCCTGAAGAGGTCGTCGGACGCACGATTGTAATTGTCGCCAATCTCAAGCCTGCGAAGATCCGCGGTGTCGAATCGCGCGGGATGCTGCTTGCCGCAAAGGACGGAAAGACTCTGAAGCTGATAACCGTCGACGGCGCCGACTTCCCGACCGGTTGCTCTGTAGGGTAAGGTTGCACAGGTTTTTAAAACTGTATTGGCATAAGGGGGGTATTATGAAAATATTTGCGGTCATTTTAATTGGCTTAATTCTTCCCCTTGCTGGATACGGCACCGAGATTGTTCCCGAGAATCCGCCTCAAGGGTGGAGTTTGCTGATCATGATTGTTGCTCCTTCCGAACAGCCCAAGGACAATTCAATTTCCATGCCGGATATTACGGCCATTAGCATTTATGACGGTGATACTATTGCCTTGGATGGGGCTTATTTGAGTAAAACGCCCAGAATTAAGAAAGACGATTCTACCAAGGATAAAATTAAGTCCAAGGAGCTGTCAGAGACAATATATGGCGAAGCGAGGGAAATTATAAATAACAATTTTCAATTGGAATATGATCCGGAATTCAATAAGAAAACCAAGGAACAATCAAGCAAAGGGGCGATTTCCATTTCCATGTCATGTGCTGGACGGGAAATAAAGATAACATTCAAGCTGCTGGATATGAATAAGATTCCCGATAATCTGAAAAGCCTCTATGAGCTTTCCATGGACGCTGCAGGTAAAATAAAAAAAGCACGCGGGAGCGCGAAACTGCCTGAGGCGAAAAACTAATCACCGTCGACGGCGCCGACTTCCCGACCGGCTCGTCAATTGGATAATCTCACCACGAAGCACAAAGAAACAATCTTTAAGAAATGAATTTGTTCGTAGTTAAGCCATTATTGGCTGTTCTTGAAAAAGAATAAAGAACGCGCAAATCCGCCTCAGGCGGACTACTACAAGCGGAATGCGCAATTCCATAAGCCTATTTTCAAGTCCGAGACGCCCCCGCAGCAGAGTAAATATCAATCAAAATGGTTGCGTGTTAGGCTGTAATATCTACCTGCTTCATGCGTATTAAATATAGAACGTTGCGGTATTTTGGAGGGAAATGAATATTTTTCTCTTTACCCACAAAGATTTTCACGCCTTCTGCGTCTAATTAAGCAAGGCAGATTTTAACCCGACGTTTAGGTTGGCGGATGTTGGCGGATGAAGGCCTGTATTTGTTCGAGGCTTTTGAATTATAGGCTTCTACTACTATCTTTTATGTGTATGAGGCACATGGGGCAGCCTGTACTTGGTTAAATAAGAAACAAGTTCTCCGTATACTATTGAAAATATCTTTGTTAAATTTAAGGAGGAGCTGTGAAAAAATCATTCTTTTCTTTAATAATTGCATTGCTGTCCTTCATGTTTTTGGCTAATGCGGAAGATGTGAATCCGCCAAAGACTGATAAGACAAAGTTAAACCTTGACAGGATAATTATCCCCAAGATGGAATTCAAAGATGCTCCTGTCGCCCAGGTTGTGTCGGAGATACACAAGGCCTCTATTGCAGCTGATCCTGATAAAAGAGGGGTGAATTTGGTACTCCTTCTGAATAAGGATGAAAAAGACAAGCTTCCAGTAGTCAGCATGGTTTATGATGCAAATACACTGACGGCAATCATAGAGAATTTATGCAAGGAAATGAAGCTCAGGTATAATATTGAAAACGATACTACTGTATTCATCTATTCAGGAGAACTCAATCCCTCTTGCATGGAAACGAGAATTTACCCTGTGGAAAAAGATGCGTTTGTTGAATTGGGGACGGCCTGTCAATCTAAAGAAAGTCAAAAAGGCGAAATGGAACCTTATAAAATCCGAAGTGACATTGAAGAATATTTCATTAGAAGTGGAATCCCTTTTCCGGTGGGTGCCAAAGTTGTCTTTGACTCAAGGATTTCAAGGCTGATTGTCACCAATACTCCTGATAATCTGGAATTAATAGAGAGGCTTATACTAGAGCTCAATGTTGTTGACCCTCAAGTCGGGATTGAAGTTGAATTCCTGAAGATATCTGAATCTGATTTTCGCAGTCTCGTGGGTGATGATGTTCTGCTGGAACCACGCAAGCTAAACTCGTCGCTGTATAAGAAGTTGATTGAAAGTGATAAAACTCGGATTGTTGCTTCAAGTTATGTGCTTACTCAGAACGGGCAGGAGGCAACAATCAAAATGAATTCCGAGAGATATTTCCCTGCGTCTTGGATAAATCCTTTAATTGCCGATAACAATAATATTGCTCCTGTGGCTGATAATGATAAAAAGGATGAAAAAGAAAAGAAAAAGTCATGTCTCGTTTATGAGTTCGTTCCGGAACTTGGTGAACCGGCAGGGCTTGGGATTAGTTTCTCTTTTACACCTACGGTTGATGCAGATTATTACACAATCAGCCTTGACATGACTCCTGTTGTTCAAAGTCACACGGGGTGGACCGACTATGCTTTCGGTGATTCCAAGATTAAAATGCCTGAATTCGCAATATCGACTGTCGAGACAAAGGCAGTTGTATATAATGGAGAAACACTGCTTCTGGAAAGCAGTCGAAGAGATGAGCCTGTTGATGGCGGAGATAAAGTTGTTCCTGTAATGCATTTTGTTTTTGCATCTGTGAATCTGATTGATCCTGGTGGGATGCCTCTGAGAAACGCTGCTAGAATAAAAAAGTTGTCTGAAGTTCATCTTGCTCCGGTTTATGAGAGGGCTTTTAAATTGCAACAGGCGAATCCCGGATTGCTTAAGAAGCTTTCTGTCAAAACTGATTTTGAACTGTCGAATTGTCTATTCGAGAAGGCGATTGATGCGGTTTCTGCAAAAATGAAAACTGAAGGCTTGCAGGTTAAAAATGAAATCGCAAGGGAAGATTGCAATATGTCTGTTTCAATGTTCCTCAGGGATATTCCGCTTGGAGAACTGCTTAGATTCTTTTCGATATGCGAAGGAGTTGAAATAGCTTTTGATGGAGAGGATATAAAACTTATTTCAAGAAAATATGAATTAGAGAATAAAATGATTCATATGCGAGCTGTGTTGATCTCGTGTTCCCCGCCATCGTCGTATTGTGACAATGCATCAACCCGCGTATTGGAAGTAAAAATGGAGAGTGATTTAAAGAATATTTCCGGGTCTCGGGCATTGGAGGATTACCTTAAGCAAATGGGGGTAAATCCTTCCATGTCAATGAGAGAATACTTTATTAACAGGGGAGTAGGTTTCCCGAAAGGGACATTGGTTGCATATGACAGGAAAACGGGTTGTTTAATCGTCAGGAATACGAAGGATAACTTTCAAAAACTCGAATTTGTCATGAGGGAACTTGACATCGAAACGCCACTAATCAATATCCAATTTGACATGATGGAAATATCTTATGATATACTCGCCAAGTTGATGAAAGACAATAAAGGGAAAGAGCTTTCTGGAAAGTCTCTCTATCAGGCCGTCCACAAGTCGGGCAAGGCCAAAGTCACATCGCAGAGGGTGCTTGCCACGAGTGGACAGCCAGCTTTAGGCAGGCAGGGTTCCGAAAAATATTTCCCGATAAATTGGACTGCGCCCAAGGTTAATATTAAAGATAATTCGTCGTCATATGTTCCTTCTTGCGCAAAGTTCCTTGACTTCACAGAGTTGGGCCAAAGGCTTGAAGTAACTGCTACAGTCAGCCCGAACAATTATACTATTTCCCTTAATCTGCATCCGCGAATACGTGAACATGTCGGATGGACGGAATATCAATACCAGCCTATCTTGAATAAAATGTCAGAAAAGTCCGCACCTGAAAAAAACAAAATAGTTATGCCGGAATTCAGTTTGAGGGATATTTCTACTAATGTCAAGGCCTACGACGGTGAGACACTGCTTGTCGGCAAGACATATCTCGGATTCGATCCTGAAAGGGAATCGTTCTTTAATTACAGGTCTGGCAAGTATGACGGAAAAGTAATACTATTCTTCATAACGCCCGTTCTCGTGACCCCCGATGGAAAACCGGTGCGGAAATAAGTAACGGCGTATGGGAGTATCGGAGCATAAAGAATATCGAATGAGTTGATTGATAAAATTCGTTGGAGTCCAAGCTTTAGCTTGTGTATTCTCTTGAAAATTAAGACAAACTAAAGTTTGTACTCCAACAAGGGATATTTCAATAATAAGCAGTTTATGTGTCTTGGCAATCAGAGTTTGATTATGTTTGGATTTACGGCAAGATTGTCGGAGATTGTAAGCAAAAATAGAAATTAGAAATTTGTAAAAGAATGTGGTACAGGCGTCTCGCCTGTAATTAAAATTATTCTAAACAGGCGAGACGCCTGTTTTACATTATAAATCTAGGAGGCATCATGAAAAGGACATATCTTTTAAGCTTGGTCTTATTGCTTTCATTCATTCCGCCGTCATATCCTGCTGAACCTGCGGGAGGTGTCAGGCGTGGATATGAGAAGTTCTATTATCAGCTCTTTAAGAATATCAGAATCCCGAAGATGGAATTCAAAGATGCACCTGCCGACAAAGTGCTGTCTGAAATCTATAAGGCGGTACTTGCCCTCGACGTAGAGAAAAAGGGCCTGAACATGGTCATGTTCCTCGATCCGGAGCAGAAGGACAAGCCACCCCTGGTAAACATGAAATTCGATGAAAGCTCCCTTTTCTCAGTAATAAAGATGTTCTGTAATGCAGCAGACCTGAGGTTATGCATCGAAAAGGACATTATTTATTTCTATCCTACCGGAACTTCTACGCAGCCGTTCTACATGGAGACCAGGATCTATCCCATGGAAAAAGATGCGTTTTATGAACTTGGAGAGAGCGACAGCCCGCTTGAGAATAAAGCTTTTGATGAATTAAGTATAATTGAGCAGTACTTCGGAATGAGGGGGATTCCATTTCCACCGGGTGCTAAGATAGTTTTCGACTTGCGCATTGCACGCCTTATCGTCACCCATACCCCGGATAACCTTACGAAGATCGAAGAGATCATACATGAACTGAATGTCGTTGATCCCCAGGTCGGGATAGGGATTAAATATCTGAAGATCACCGAGACGGATTTCAGGAATGCTGTCGGAGAGGATGTGGCATTGAACCCAAAGAAAATAAATTCGACATTGTATGCAAAGCTGATGGAATGCCCGAAAACGCAGGTCGTCGCCGATAGCTATGTCCTCACGCAGAACGGCCAGGAGGCGACTGTCAGGATGATCAATGAAAAATATCTGCCTACAAGCTGGGGCGAGTCGAATTTAGTTGAAGACAACCGGAACGTCCCCGAAGCCGAAATCAAGAAGGATGACAAGGAGAAACAGAAGACTTTAGTATCTTATTCAACGGTGCCTGATCTTGCCGAACCGACCGAGTTGGGCGTGAGGCTTACTGTAACCCCGACCGTTGATGCCGACCGGTATACCATATCTTTGGACATGACGCCAATCCTCCAGAGCCATGTAGGCTGGACAGATTATCAGAATGGCGGGACGAATGCGAAAATGCCCGAGTTTGCAGTCTCGACTGCTGAAACAAAACTGGTGGTCTATGACGGGTCGAATGTGCTTCTGGAGAGCAGCAGTAAGGACGAACCGGTGGATGGCGGTGACAAGACTGTTTCTGTTAGACATTTCATTTTTGTGACGGTCAAACTTGTCAATCCTGACGGACTCCTTCTCAGAAACAAGGATGAGGCAAGCAAGACGGTTATCGGCAAAGCAGGGGCAATGTATGAAGAAGTGTTTGATTTTGGAAAGGCTGATTCCTCTGTTGCACAGAAACTGGCGACCAAGGTTGATTTTGAAATTACCAATGCAACGACTGACAAATTTTTCGAAACGCTTGCGGCAAAGATGAATGACGTTGGGATGAAATTGAAGAATGAATCGCAGGAACCTTTGAAGAATACATGCATCACGATGTTCATCAAGGATAAGCCTCTCGGTGAGATACTGAGGATATTTGCCGTGTGTGCCGCTACTGGGATCAATATTGAAGGTGGCGAAATCAAGCTTAGTCAAAGGGGGACGAAATTTGAGACGAAGAGCATCAAGGTGAGGGCAGCATTGATAGCTACAGGATTTCCTGAGGTATTTTATGACTTTGATGGCAGGATGCAAAAGTTTGAAAGCAATCCTGCTGGAGAGGGCAGCCAGGTCTTGATGGACTATTTCAGCGAGAGAGGAATAAGCTTCCCGAAAGGAGCTGGAATGGTCTATGAAAGAAGGGCAGGCGTCTTATTGGTAAGGAACACTGCGGATAACATCCGCAGGCTTGAAGCGCTCTTGCGTGATTTGGACATTGAGACTCCGCTTGTTCATGTCCAGTTCGACATGATGGAGATGGACTATGGCGACCTGGAAAAGATAATGTCTGAAGCGAAGATATCTGAGTTCCAGGGAACTGCTTTTTATCAGGCAATCATCAAGTCTAAAAAGGCGAAGATTTCGTCCCAGAGGGTTGTTGCAACAAGCGGTCAACCCGCGCTGGGCAGGCAGGTGGGTGAAAAGTATTTTCCAAATTCCTGGACTGAACCTGCGCTTACGTTCGACAAGGATCTGACAAGTTACACGCCATCATATCCAGAACTCGGGGATGCAACTGATCTGGGCCAGCGGCTTGAGGTGACAGCAACGGTCAGCCCCAACAATTATACGATTTCCCTCTGTGTACATCCCCAGACAAGGGAGCATGGCGGATGGACAGAGTATCCTTATGAAGTCATCATGAACAAGGTTTCAGGCAAGACAGTCCTGGAGAAGAACAAGATAAAAATGCCCGACTTGATTCTAAGGGACATAATGACAAATGTGAAGGCATATGACGGAGAGACGCTGCTTATCGGCAAAACCTATCTTGGATTCGATCCTGACAAGGATTCATTCTACAGTTTCAATACTGCTGTGAAAAACGGCAAGGTGAACCTGTTCTTCCTGACGCCCGTTCTCGTGAACCCCGACGGCGATCCGGTGCGGAAATAAGATTTTTGTCCTCAAAAATCTTATAAGGCAAAAAAAATGCCGGAGGTTGAACCCCCGGCATTTAGACAAGGCTAAATTTACTTAGTTAGTTATTTCTTGATTCCCTTGAAAACGCCTTTGTAGCCCTTGACTGTGAAAGTTGACTTCTTATAGACGCCATAGCTTATTGTCTCAATCGTATATCTCGGGGCGATGATGACATCGGCCTTGTTGACGATGCATGCATTATATGCAGCGGCAGCCTTGCCATTGCCTATTGCGTCTCCAAAGAGATTAATTCCGGTAGTTCCGCCTTCGGCACCGGCATATTCTACGCCATCAGCAAAGCTTGTCGGTGCGCCCATCGGAAATACTCCGAGGATGACTGCTATTGTTGATGTGCCAGTGATTTCCTCTCCGACTTCAATAATCGGTGTTATTTCGGTTTTAAGCTGTACGTCGAGCGGTGCGCTCCACTGGCTTACGTTCGTGCTTTTGCATCCAGACACTACTGCGAGAGCCGCGACTCCGCAAATTAACGCTGCGATTTTCCTCATTGAATTCTCCTTTTTTAGGATTTACGCCTTGTCGTACGAGTGTTTACCCTAATCCAGTTCCTTTAAAAGTAAAGCATGGATTTTAATTTTATATGTTTACTTTTATGCGGGGCCGGGTGCGGGGTTGAAAAATATGAACTGGAATGTATTTTAAGATTTCTTTTCCGGGAATAGACCCCCTGTTTACTATTTAACTTTATTTAAGGATTGACAATGAAAAAAATTCTTTTCTTAGATTTAATCAAGATGCACGAGCCGATCAGGCAGGAACTCCATGATGCCGCCATAAAGGTGATTGACAGCGGCCATTATATTGGCGGAGAAGAAGTAAAGTCGTTTGAAAAGGAGATGGCGGCCTGGCTCGGAGTCCAGAACCTCTGCGGCGTGGCCTGCGGCACAAGTGCGATATTCGCAGTCCTCAAGGGCATGGGGATAGGCCCCGGCGACGAAGTCATCACCACCGTACATACCGCCATTGCAACAGCCGAAGCAGTCACGCTCACCGGCGCGAGGGTCGTCTTCTGCGATATTGCTTCCGACGGATTCAACCTTGACCTGGATGAAGTCGAGAAGAAGATCAATTCGAAGACTAAGGCGATTATAGCCGTCCATCTCTATGGTCAGCCGGTTGAAATGGACAGGGCTCTCGCCATAGCGAAGAAGCACAAGCTGTTCCTCGTTGAGGACTGCGCCCAGGCGCAGGGCGCTGTATACAAGGGCAAAAAAGTCGGCACGATGGGGGATGCCGGGACATTCAGCTTCTTCCCTTCAAAAAATCTCGGTGGGTTCGGTGACGGCGGAGCGATCACGGTCAAGGATCCCGCGCAGTTCCGCTATGCGAAGATGTACTCGAACCATGGGCGCGAAAGCAAGTATGATCACGAGTTTGAAGGGATCAACAGCCGTCTTGACGCCATGCAGGCCGCCCTTCTCAGGGTCTGCCTGAGAAAACTCGACGAATGGAATATTGGCAGGAGGAAAGTCGCCTCCTGGTATGATGCCGGGCTCAAAGACTTAAGCCAGGTCAAGACACCCAAGGTCCTTCCGGGTTCGGAACCTGTTTATCATCTCTATGTGATAACCGTTCCAGACCGCGAGGCGCTGATGAAGCATCTCAAGGACAACGGCGTGGAGACGGGAGTCCATTACCCGTGTTCGCTGAACGTCCAGCCTGCATTTGCCTACATGAAGCAGGGCAAAGGGCATTTTTCGAAGGCCGAAAACGCCTGCGAACACATGCTTTCCCTGCCCGTATCGCCCTCCTTGTCGAAGGAGGAGATTGATTATGTCTGCGAGACAATCCGGAAGTTTTATATGTAGCCGGAAACATGATGTGGAGAGCATCTGGATTTAGGTGGAAAAATCTTGTTTTTTCCCTTGTTAAAGATGCAATCAATTATACATTACTTCTTCGCTGTTTTTATCCTGGTGGATGAATACAATATTGAATAAGAAACATGGAGTTTTAATAGTTAAACATGAGCGAGCAAACGACAAGCGATTATCCGATAAATATTGAAGATATAATGCATACTGCCTACCTGCAGTATTCGCTGAGTGTAAACGTAGGACGTGCGATCCCGGATGTGCGTGACGGACTCAAGCCTGCCAACCGCAGGATCCTTTTCGCGATGCACAAGCTGGGGCTGACCAAGGGGCACGCCTACACCAAGAGCGCAAAAGTCGTCGGTGAAGTCATCGGCAACTACCATCCGCACGGCGACGCTTCCGTATATGACACGCTTGTCCGCATGGCGCAGGATTTTTCAATGCGCGAACCGCTGATCGACGGACAGGGAAACTTCGGAAGCATCGACGGCGATCCGCCCGCCGCATACAGGTATACCGAGTGCAGGCTTGAACGCCTCGCCGAGGAACTTCTCGTAGACATCGAGAAAAATACAGTCAACATGATGCCGACCTTCGATGAATCTACTATGGAGCCTGAAGTCCTCCCCTCAAGCTATCCGAACCTCCTTGTGAACGGCTCGACCGGAATCGGCGTTGGAATGGCGACGAACATCCCTCCGCACAATCTTGAGGAAATTATTAATGCCACAGTCCATCTGCTTGATAATCCCTCCTGCCAGGTCACCGATCTGATGCAGTTTGTCAAGGGCCCGGATTTTCCGACCGGCGCGATAATCTGCGGGATGAGCGAGATCAGGAGTTTCTACGAGACCGGAAAAGGCAGCATCAAGATCCGCGCAAAGTCTGAAATAATCGAAAAGGACGGCAAGGAACAGATCCTCGTCACCGAAATCCCCTATATGGTCAACAAGGAGAACCTCGTTGCGAAGATCGCAGAGCTTGTGAACGACAAGAAGATCACGGGAATCTCTGGATTGCGGGATGAGACCAGCAGAAGGTCCGGCATAAGGATAGTCGTCGACATCAAGCGCGGTGCAATGGGGACGATCGTCCTCAACCAGCTTTATGCGCACACCCAGCTCGAGACGACATTCGGTTCGATTTCATTGGTCGTCGACAACAAACGCCCGAGGATCTTCGACCTGCGCCAGCTTCTACAGGCATACATCGACCACCGCCTTGACGTCATCACCCGCAGGACGCGCTTTGAACTCGACAAGGCGGAGGCGAGGGCGCACATACTCGAAGGCCTTCTCATCGCCGTCAAGAACATCGACGAGGTCGTCAAGATAATCCGTGAATCCCGTACGAAGGATCTTGCCGGAAAGGCTCTCATTGAGAGGTTCAAGTTGAGCCAGAAGCAGGCCGACGCCATCCTTGAGATGCGCCTGCACCAGCTGACAGGACTTGCGATCGAGGATCTTGAAAATGAATACAACGAGCTCATGAAGCTCATCGAATATCTCAGGGCCCTTCTCGCCAGCAGGGAATTGCGCCTCAAGGTAATCAAGGAGGAGCTTCTCAAGGTCAAGGAGAAGTATTCCAGCCCGAGAAGGACGGAGATCGCGGCCGATGAACGGGATCTCAACATCGCGGATCTTATCGCGCGCCATTCATGCGTCATCACCGTTTCGAACACCGGTTACATCAAGAGAGTCCCCGCAGCAACCTATGATTCACAGCACCGCGGCGGAAAAGGCGTCAAGGGCATGGAGACGAAGGAAGAGGATTTCGTCGAACACCTCTTCAATGCCCACAGCCACGACATAATTTTCTTCTTCACCGACAAGGGCCAGATGCACTGGCTCAATGTATATGAGATTCCAGAAGGCACCCGTGTAGGCAAGGGCAAGGCCATCGTCAATATGATCAGGATCGAGCCTGGAGAACTTGTCCGCGCGATGCTGACCGTCCCGAAGGAGGACGTGGAACGGGATGATCTATATATTGTAATGGCGACAAAGTTCGGCGTAGTCAAGAAGACAAAAATTTCCGCATACAAGAATCTCAGGAAGGCCGGAATCAAGGCTATCCTGATAGATGACAAGGACGATCTTATCGGAGCTATGGTCACAGATGGCAAAAAGGAAATCGTGCTTTCCACCGCTCTCGGAATCGCCTGCCGTTTCACGGAGGACCAGATCAGGTCGGTTGGAAGAACCGCCCGTGGCGTCACCGGCATGAGATTCAAGCTCAAGGGAGATTATGTCGTAAGCATGGAAGCTGTCGAACCGCTAGAGGAAATCGAGAGTGATGATGAGGCGCAGGCCAAGGGCGGACCCGAGATACTTGTCGTGTCCGAAGGAGGACTGGGCAAGCGCAGTTTCATCAGCCAGTACCGCAAGACCCGCAGGGGTGCAAAGGGCGTCCTCAACATCAAGCTTCGCGAGAAGGAAAAAGTAGTGGCGGCCCTGCAAGTTACCAAGGGTGACGAGCTTCTGATCGTGACTGTCAGTGGCCAGACCGTGAGGATTCCGGCGGATGAGATACGTACTGTCGGCCGTGCTTCCAAGGGAGTGAGGATAATGGATCTCGCTGAAGGCGATCTTATTTCCGGCGTCGTCAAGCTCATGGAGCACAAGGAAGGCGACAGCCCCGATGGTACAATTGTCGAACCGGCAATGAAGCCCGAGGAAATTGATGTGGAGCCGTCTCCGGAGAAGGAGTGATTCTCCTATCGGCAACAGAGAACTTGACTGGCTTTCTTCGCTCGTAGTTAACGCAATCTTGCGTGTCTCTTGATTCGGAACAGCCAAAATTGGCTTAACTACAAGCTGATTTTAAAAAATACGAAAAACGTTTGTTGCAGGAATATGCCCGTTGGAGTTCACAGCTTTCCGTGTCCACCGTAGCTTCTTAGCGAAGGCGGAAGCGTGTCTTGTTTTTCTTATTACTATTAAGAATTGCCGGCGAGACGCCAGCGCTCCTTCAGGACTAGAGAATTGGAATTGTATACCATGCTCTTCAAATTCAAAAATCGTTCCCTTCCCTGCAACGGCAGGACATACGTTGCTGGCATCCTCAATGTGACCCCCGATTCATTCAGCGACGGCTCCAGATATTTCTCAAGAAAAAATGCCGTAAGGCGTGCTCTTGAACTTCTTGACGACGGTGCAGACATAATTGACATTGGCGGGGAATCCACACGGCCAGGCTCGGATCCAGTGGAGACGGCGGAGGAGATTCGCAGAGTGGTTCCAGTTGTCTGCGAACTTCGCAAAAAACGCCCTGATGCGGTCATAAGCGTCGACACAATGAAGAGCGATGTCGCGGAAGAATCACTCGATGCAGGCGCTGATATAATAAACGATGTGAGCGCACTGCGGAATTCGCATGATATGGGCGCAGTCATAGCCCGATACGGCGCCGGTGTCATCCTCATGCACATGCGGGGCACTCCGAAGACAATGCAGTCCGATTTGAAATACAGGAACCTCATAGGTGAAATTAATTTTTTCCTCAAGGACGCCATCGGCAGGGCCGTTGAGGCCGGAATCAATTTTGAAAAAATCGCTGTCGATCCTGGAATAGGATTCGGGAAAAGCATAGGGCAGAATCTCCAGATCGTTTCCGGGATCCGGAAGTTCCGGAAGAACCGCAGGCCTGTCCTTGCTGGACCATCGAGGAAGAGTTTCATAGGCCAGGTTCTCGGAGGCGTTCCTGCGGAGGAAAGGGACTGGGGGACTGCCGGAGCGGTCGCATATCTTGCGATGGAAAAAGTCGACTTTGTCAGAGTTCATGATGTGAAGGGGATTGTCCGGATGCTGAAGGTCATTTCCGCGTTGCGGAAATGAAACTCCAAATTCCAGGCTTCAAATTTCCAATTTCAAAATCCAGGCAGATTCCATAGAATATTTGAGCCGATTTCAAAACTGCTTAATTTAAGGAGCGCCGGTCTCCAGACCGGCTCTTGAGCCGACCTGTAGGTCGGCGCTCCTTTGGCAGTTATGAAATTGAAATTTGAATTGTCTGGAGATTGTTTGATACTTGGATTTTGGAACTTGGAATTTATCCATAGGCCTTCCAAAATCGTCATTTAGGGCTAAATTAAAAGAATCAGCTGTAAAACTGTTTCAATGGATAACATAGGGGAGCTGGATGTCCGAATTTGTTCCATATCTGAGCAACGCCTGGATCTACCTCAGCTTCGCGCTTGAGGTGCTGATCCTTGCCGTGCTTATCTACTACGGCCTCTATTTCCTCAGGGGCACCAGGGCTGCAAACGTGCTCGCAGGCATAGTCATTGCTCTTCTACTGCTCACGCTGGCTACGGACTTCCTGAAATTCGAAGTCCTGACAGAGCTCCTGAACGGACTCTGGATGATCTTCCCGCTTGCCTTGGTCGTCATTTTCCAGCCTGAGATCAGAAGGGCTTTCGCCCAGCTCGGAAGCAGCAGGCCGTTTGCAAAGAGGTTGAAAAAGGAGGAGACGATAAATGAAGTCGTGAAGGCAGTCGAATTCCTTTCGATGAACAGGCGCGGTGCGCTGATCGTCTTCCAGAGGCAGATTGGGATGAGGGCGCTCATCAGCAGCGGAATAAGGGTGAACGCCAGGGTAAGCCATCAGCTCATACAGACCATATTCCATCCGAACACACCGCTTCACGACGGGGCGATCGCCATCGAAGACAACGAGATCGTGGCAGCACACATAATCTTCCCGCTCACACAGAGCGTTGCGCTTTCAGATTCATTGGGCACGAGGCACCGTGCGGCGATAGGTGTGACCGAAGAGACCGACTCGGTTGCTGTCGTAGTCTCGGAAGAGACGGGCAATATTAGCATCGCATGCCGTGGCAACATCATAAGGAACATATCTAGCGAGAAACTGCTCAGGTTCCTGCGTTCGCTTCTGATACCGTCCCAGAATGACAGCATAAGGGATATTTTCGAGGATATGTCTGAGAACGATGAAATGTCGGGTTTTACTGGAGGACAGAAGGATGAGTGAAGAGAACAGGCAGATGAAATTCTCCTGGATTCCTGGGATCATAAGGCATGATTATCTGCGAAAGCTGATCGCCCTGTGCTTCGCCCTGCTTGTATGGTGGAAGATATCCATCCAGATAGGCATTGAGGAAATTGTCCGCAACGTTCCTGTCCAAATCGCCACATCCGAACAGACAGTCAACCTTGATGAGGACATCCGTTATGTCGATCTGACTGTAAGGGGCAGATCCCAGAAAAGGCTGAATCTCCTTTCACCGAATGACTTCAAGATTGAAATTGAGATTGGCGACAACGAATATGTCCCGGGGAAGCCTCTGACTGTAAAGATCCTCAAGTCCGCCTCGATCACGAAGCCGTTTGGAATAAGCATAACGAGGACGAGTCCGGAGATTGTTTCAATATATTTGGACAAGAAAGCCGCGAAGGAGGTGCCGGTGAATGCGAGATTTACCGGTATGACATCTGAAGATTATGCGTGCGGCGAAGTCAAGCTGATTCCGGAAAAAGTCAAGATCACGGGACCTGAAAGCATAATAAGCCCGATCATTAGAGTCCATACAGATCCGATTTTCCTCGATCCAAAGACAATCGAGGATTTTGAGTATCTGGCGAAAATCTCAGAGGCCGGCGGAAAGGTCAAGGTGTTTCCGCCGAAAGTGACCGCCCATGTGGAAATCTACAGGAAGTTCGATACACGGATATTCAGCGGGGTGCCAATATCCGTCCTCGGCAATCCAGGTGCTGGTTGGAGCGTGAAGAAGATAGCTCCTGCACATGTTGAAATAACCGCCGGCGGAATCAAGAGCTCGCTTGAGGTCATGAATGGAAGTGAAATTTCTCCTTTCACCGATGTCACATCGTTGAAGGAGCCTGGCGTGCACAAGGTCAAGTTGCAGTGTTTTGTCAATGTGCCGGGAATCAAGATCAACAGCATCTCCCCGGCGGAAGTCGAAATTGAAATCTCAGATGCTAAGAAGTAAGACTCCTGCAAATGAACAAATCCGGTCTGATACGTGTCTGTGCCGCAGTGATCAGGGACAACGGCAGGATTCTGGTTTGCACCAGGCCCGCCGGCAAGCATCTCGAAGGTCTATGGGAGTTTCCCGGCGGCAAGACCGATCCCGGCGAAACCGACGAACAGTGCCTGAGACGCGAAATCAAGGAGGAGCTTTCACTCGACGTAATCGTCCTGGATCAGATCTTCAGTACTGAATATTCATATCCCGGGAAAACTGTTGAAATAATATTCTACAGGGCTTTCCAGGAAGAGCCACTGCAGCGGATACATGTGACGGAAAAACAGGAATATGAATGGATGGATGTGACGGGGCTCGCAAAGCTTGAACTTGTGCCTGCCGACGTTGGTTTCGCGGAATGGCTCGCTTCTGGAGAGGGCCGCTGATTTATTTGATTTTCTTTTCCAATTCCGCAAAATCATCAGGGAATGGAGATTCGAAATCCATTTTTACCCCGGTAACCGGATGCTCAAATGAAATCTTCCATGCGTGCAGCATCTGTCTTGGAACATCAAGCGTCTGTTTGCCGCCATATACCTGGTCCCCAAGCACCGGCAGTTTCTTATGGGCAAGATGCACCCTTATCTGATGTGTGCGGCCAGTTTCAATTTCAACGTCTAAAAGCACTACAGGCACCCCGTCGATCTCGCCTGTCTTGATGACCTTGTACCTGCTTATGGCCGTCTTGCCGCCTTTTTCAACTACGGTGAATTTTTTCCTGTGGACCGGATGGCGTCCGATAAATGTTATGATTTCCTCCTCCATGTCCCTCGGTTTCCCATAGGCGATCACTGCGTAGTGCTTTTTCACCTTCCTGTACTGGAAAGCCTTGGAGAGGCCGAACTGCGCCATCGGATTTTTCGCTACGACAAGGCATCCTGAAGTGTCCTTGTCGAGACGGTGGACGATTCCGGGCCTTTCTTCATCCATCAGCCTTTCTGCGAAGTTCGCATCGCGTCCGAGCAGGGCGTTGACGACTGTCCCATCATGGTTGCCTACGGCAGGGTGCACTACCATTCCAGATTTTTTATTGACCACCAGTATGTCATCGTCCTCATATAGCACGTCCAGGGGGATGTCCTGGGCCGTAATCGTCCGTTCCTCCTTGAGCTCCGGAAAATCAATCGTGGCTTTGTCGCCTGTGGAGACAACAAGCCTGTTGAGGGTGCAGGCTTTGCCATTGCAGGTGACCCGGCCCTCCTTCAGAAGCTTCTGGAGATAGGAACGGGAATAGGACTTGAAGGATTCTGCAAGGAACTTGTCTATCCTGCTTCCATTGAACTTTTCTTCAACGATGATCTCAGTCATTTTTTGCCTTTTGTCCGGATGTTTTTCTAATGGTATATGCGAAAAGTGCGATTCCTGCGGCTGCGACAAAGATGCCAATCGACTGTGATACGGTAAATTTTTCCAGGATGAACTGGTGATGGTCGCCCCGCAGTGATTCTATCGTGAACCGTCCAATGCCGTAGCAGACAAGATAAGTTGCGGCTATCTGTCCGGGCCTGAGCCTTTTCAAAAGGAACATTAGCAGTATCGCCAGGATCAGGTTGAAGAGGGATTCGTAGAGCTGTACTGGGTGAATGGCCTGCCCTGGAAAAGCGTCGCAGGGAGCTGAACCTTTCGGAAACTGGACGGCCCATGGCAGATCGCTTGGTTTTCCAAAGCAGCATCCGTTCAGGAAACATCCAATCCTTCCGAACATGTGGCCTATTGCCATCGAAGGGGCGATGATGTCGAAGACTTTCAAGACAGGCAGTTTCTTTTTCAGCGTGTAGATAAGAACGGTCAATGATGCGCAAATGAATCCGCCGTAGAAGACAAGTCCGCCCTTGTCGATCCTTATGATCTGGAAAAGGTCGTTCTGATACTGGCTCCAGAACTGGCATACATAGAAAATCCTGGCTCCAACGATTCCAGCGATCATCCCGTAAAGGGCCATGTCCGAAATCTGCTCAGTGTCCATTTCGGCGTGTTTGCGGTTCAGCATCATCAGTCCGACGGCGCACATGAATCCGAGCGCGACCATGATTCCGTACCAGTAGATTGTGAGAGGACCAAGTTTTAAAGCCAATGAATGCATTCTCAAACCTTGTTTTGTTTTCTAAAATGACAGGCTTATAAGATACTTTTATTTTCACCTATTGCCATAGGGATTTCGTTCAATGATGAGTTTTAGGGGTTTTCCTGATAAAGCTTGATTTTTCCACATGAGACGATAACTTCATAGGCTTTTCTAAAATCGAAGGGATTCATAATGACTGATTTGATTGCCAACTATATTGAGCTTGCGGCAAGGCATGCCCATCTCTGGGGATTCCTGCTCATATTCATCTTCATGGCGATTGAAAGCTCTATCATACCGTTCCCCAGCGAAGTGGTCATGATCCCCGCCGGTTTCCTGGCGTTCAGGGGCGAACTTACACTTGGTTCACCTCTGGCCGATGCGGCTATAGCTGTCATATGCGGCATACTCGGTTCCATGTCCGGCGCTTATTTCAACTATTACCTGGCACTCTGGCTTGGCAGGCCGTTCCTGCATAAGTTTGGGAAATACTTCTTCCTCCCCCCTGCCACTCTTGAGAGGGCGGAGGAACTGTTCAGGGAATATGGAGATATCACAACTTTCGTATGCAGGCTCCTTCCGGCGATAAGACAAGTCATTTCCGTGCCAGCAGGACTCTCAAGGATGAACATATCGAGGTTCTCCTTCTTTACAGGTCTCGGTGCGGGAATCTGGGTGATCATCCTGACTGCGATCGGATATTATCTCGGTTCGCTTGCTGGAGACATGACATACAAGGATCTTGTCCACAAGGGCAAGGACATCCTCCATCACAACTACATATGGATCATCATCGGACTTGTAATCATAGTCGCTGTTTATATTCCTATCCATAACATGATAATGAAGTCGCCAGGATCAAAGAAAATCCAGCAACAATCCTAAATGCACTGGAAATACCGGCTTTCTTAAGTTATTTTTCAGCTTCTGAAAAGAATACCCCGTGGTGTAATGGTAGCACAAGTGGTTTTGGTCCATTTAGTCCAGGTTCAAATCCTGGCGGGGTAGCCATATAAATTTGCCGCAGGAAAATTTATGTTCAGATTCTCCAGCTTTCGTACGCCCAGTGAACAAGCACCGTCCCTACTGGGGATTTTGAACGGGTACATATCCGCTTTCCCTTACGATAGACTGGCCTTCCTTTGACAAGAGCCAGTCGCATAGGCGTTTTGCGGGTGCATCCGGTTTTAATCCTTTGCGGATAACTGCATATACTTCGGCAGTATAGGGGTATTTTCTGGATGCGATCGTTTCAAAACTCGGTTCAACTCCGTCAACTGCGATTGTCCTGGTCTCCGCACTGCCGATCATGTAGTGTTCATAGTAATAGACTGAATATGCAATGCCTTTCTTGTCATGGGTCAGTGCGGAATACGGGCCGCCCATTGAATAAAGGACTATTGAATTATGTTGTCCCGCATCCATCATTGGAGCTCCTTTCATGAAGACATCCTTCATCAGCTCCTGGCTGCCTGAATTCTTCTCACGCTGGTATGTTTTGATTTCCAGCTCCGAGACTCCATCGACCGCCCCCCACAGTTTTATCTTGTCCGTATATATTCCCGTTATCTGGGATGAGCTCAGGTTCTTTACGGGATTTTCCTTGTTCACCAGGAATACAAGGGCGTCGAGGGCGCATGGTACAATCTCAAGTTCAACCCCCTTGGACTTCGCCAGCTCAAGTTCACTGCTGGAAGGTTTCCGGGCTATAAGCCCTATTTCACTTTTCCCTTCAATGATATTCACGTATGACTGGTGGGTCGAACTGTTGACTGCCAGGAGGTTGTTTATTATGGATGCGAGACGTTCCTGTGATGGAGCCTTCGCCCTCGCCTGGAGTTTGTATTGGACAAGAACGAAATCCTTTTCAGGATCCTTTACAGGAAGGGATAATACGCCGTGTATATTTTCATCCCTGTAGAGGTAATTCTCATTGCGGCCGGTCCATGAATAATCAATTCCGAAATATCGGCAGGCGATCAGCATTGCCAGCGGGCCGGTGGATGTCGAGCCGTCCATCCGAGGGTAGCTGAGCACGTCGAATCCAAGGTTCCGGAGCATTTCGGTCTTTCCGGATTTCATCTCTGCAAGTTCGGCATGCCTCGCCTCAATCATCTCTTTGCCCTTTTTATACACCCTCTGGTAATGCTCCTGATAGAGGCTGACACGTTTTTTGTTTATAAGATCGAGTTTATCGCGCCACTTCCTGACTTCCTCGGTATTGTAGAGATCGCTGCGTTTTCTGGATAGAACATTGCTCTCCTCCTGGTTCCTCTTGTAGATCTTGTCGGATTCCTTGTCTAGTTCCCTGAGCTCCTTCCACTTGCCTGGAGCATCAGGTGAATCCTGAAGCCTGTCCATCTCGTCCTGTATGGCTTTGATTTCATCTTTCAACTGGGAATCTGAGAGCTTTGTCTGAACGACCTGCTGCTGGCCTTGCGCAGCAACGGAATAGATAATCGGGGGAAAGGAAGTCAATAGGATGAGGACTGTGATGTGGAAAACGGTTTTTGTACGCATGTTTTATTACACTTTTATTCTTGGAATATTATTTACATGTCGGACTTGATGGATAATTTAATGCCTTTGAAACAAAAAGGATGATAATGGAAATCCTGCTTTTGGTTATTCCTGACAGGTTTTCTTTTCCCAATAGGTTCATTTACCAGCCCCTCGGATTGGACTCTTAATAGGTACCGCCCACATTGGACTTTGCGCCTTTGTCATCTGGCAGCTTCAATGTTCCGGCGGATTCCCTCTTCTGGGCTTCCTCGACAATAACTTTTGTGGCTGTTGCGCCGATACGGGTGACACCCCAGGAACGGACTGCAAGCGTGTCATCGAGCGTGCGGACACCGCCAGCCGCCTTTATCTGTATGTCAGGTGAACAATGTTTTCGCATTAGCTTCAGATGCCTTTCAATTGCTCCCTGGTAATTATACATACCGTTCGGCTGTTTCACGAAACCATAGCCAGTTGATGTTTTTGCGAATGCGACCTTCAAAGAGGAACATATTTCACAGAGACGGATTATATGCTTGTCTTCGAGGTAGTCGTTTTCGAAAATCACCTTCAGGATCATTTTTCTGGCGACACATGCGTCGTTGACCGCCTTGATGTCGGCAGTCACGTAATCCCATTGCCCTCCAAGAGCCTTGCCGATGTTGATGACCATGTCTATTTCAGTCGCGCCTTCCTTTATGGCAAGCTCAGTTTCCTTGACTTTGATTGAAGTCTGGTTGTTGCCGTGGGGGAAGCCTATGACCGAACAGACTTTAACATCAGTACCAGCCAGGATTTCTTTGGCCATGGGCACTGAATAGGGCTTTACGCATGCAGTTGCTACATCGAACTTCCTCGACAGTTCGCATCCTTCCCTTATCTGCTCATCCGTCATGGTCGGATGCAGCAGTGAATGATCGATCATCTTTGCAATAGTTTTCGCGGTGATTTTTGTGTTCATATATCTCCCCTTTGTATGTTAATGGCTTTTTCAGCAGTTATCTCAAGATATCTTTTTGCATTCCGCATTGAGTCTTCGGCATTTTTTACCTCCTTGCAGATCGGCCAGACTGAATTTATTCCAATTCTTTTCAGGCCGCTCAGATTCTTTCCAGCACACCCGCAGATTGCTATGCATGGTACTTTATGTTTCTTTGCGAGTTTCGCAACCCCGGCAGGAGCCTTTCCGTATGCTGTCTGGCTGTCCAGCTTTCCTTCGCCCGTGATCACAAGGTCCGCCTTCTTTATCTTTTCTTCAAGCCCGACAAGGTCAAATACAACGTCTATCCCCTTCTTGAGCTTAGCGCCGAACAAGCCATGAAAACCAGCGCTGATTCCACCAGCCGCTCCTCCCCCTTTTATTTTCCTAATGTCCTTTTTAGTATATTTGCGGACCTTGTCCGCAAATATCACAAGACCTTTTTCAAGCGTCTTGACCTGTGACGGAGTCGCACCTTTCTGAGGGGCGTAGATGGCGGCAGAACCTTTAGTGCCCAGGAGGGGGTTTTCCACATCACATATTATTTCCATTCCGGTCTCGCTGAATAGTGATGATGCTCCTGAAATATCAATACGTGAGATCAGCTGCAGGTCGGCGCCGGTCGGAATTGAAATAATATTACCAAGCTTGTCGAAAAAAACAACGCCCAAAGCCACAGCCGCTCCAGTGCCCCCGTCGCAGGTCGCACTTCCGCCGATTCCAAGGATTATCTTGCGTGGCTTCAGCTGCAGGGCCTTGGAAATGAGCTGCCCGGTACCGTATGTCGTCGTCTCCATCGGATTACGAAGGTTCTTAGGGAGCAGGGCAAGGCCGGATGCCAGGGCCATCTCGATGAAAGCGGTCTTTTCTTCCTGAAGCCAGCAGAATTCGGAGATTATTTTATTCTTCCGTGGACCGAGGACTTTGCACTTTATGGTTTTTACCGCGGGCAGGGACTTTACGACATCCAGAAGTCCGTCTCCACCGTCTGCGACCGGGCATATGGTGATTTCAGAGTTTGGCAGCGCCTTCCTAATTCCGCGCGAAATTGCTTTTCCTGCCTCGATGGAGGAAATGCTGCCTTTGAATGCGTTTACTGCTATTATGATTTTCATGTGAGAAGGTACTGTTCAAAATTAAGAGCACGCTAAAGCTGTGAACTCCAACATAATTAACCATCCAACTTGCCGCGCCGTAGCCCTAAATCAAATCTGTTGAGAGGCGAAGGCGGGTCATCCAATAACACAATCCTCATGGCTTCGGATGGCCTTTTAGCGACTTACTAATAGTCTCATAATAATAACAAGTCATGCTGAAGCGTAAATTGTTTCAGGTGCTTGAAAAAAAGAACGAACCAAGGATTGTTTTTTCTGGAGGCCCCTCA
>Ga0209417_1001017_pt1 | contig 55622 bp, 43 predicted proteins | sample RifGroF2_FD_184002 | JGI IMG/M metagenome (GOLD analysis project Ga0209417, IMG submission 184002) | Groundwater microbial communities from Rifle, Colorado, USA - Groundwater F2 (SPAdes) (version 2) | ecosystem: Environmental > Aquatic > Deep subsurface > Groundwater | place: Rifle, Colorado... | reverse complement strand
CTAATGTTTGGAATTCACAAAAGTATTTTGCGGAGACATTCAGTCCGAATGTATTTTTGTTTTGGAGATTATAATTTTCTTGAATGATCATGTGAATTATTTAATCGCCTGTTCAATATCCGCGATCAAATCTTCAACATCTTCAATGCCAACTGAGAAGCGGACAAGCTTTTCCGTTAGACCGAATTTCTCACGTTTCTCTTTCGGAACGGATGCATGCGTCATCGAGATTGGATGACATAAAAGACTTTCAACTCCGCCGAGACTTTCAGCAAGCGTAAAGACTTTTGCGTTGTTTAAAAACTGTTTTGCCGTTTCAAACGTATCAAACTCAACCGAGATCATTCCGCCGAAACCGGACATTTGTTTTTTTGCAAGTTCGTGCTGCGGATGTTCCAGTAAACCGGGATAAAAAACTTTTTTCACCTTCGGATGTTTTTTCAAATAAATAGCAATCTTCATCGCATTTTCGTTATGGCGATCCATTCTGACCGCGAGCGTTTTTGTTGAACGGAGTGTAAGCCAGCAATCGAAAGGAGAAGGAACAGCTCCCGCAGCATTTTGAATATAGCGCAATCGTTCATGAATTTTTTCATCACCGGTTACAACAATTCCACCGATAATATCGCTGTGTCCATTTAAAAATTTCGTAGTGCTGTGCAGAACAATATCAATCCCAAATTCAATTGGACGTTGAAAATAGGGGCTCATAAAGGTGTTATCAACTACGCTGATAAGATTTTTTTCTTTACAAAGATTTGCGACCGCTTCTAAATCAGTCAATTTTAACATAGGATTAGTAGGAGTTTCAACATAAACCATTTTCGTGTTTGGTTTTATTTCTGCTTCAATATTTTTCACATCCGAAGTATCAACCCACGAAAAAGAAATTCCAAAGTCGGTCATTATTAATTCAAACAGACGGTAGGTCCCACCGTAAACATTATCGGTAACAATTACATGATCTCCGCTTTTGAGCAGAGACATCAACGAGTGAATCGCTGCTAATCCGGAAGCAAATGAAATTCCATGTTTTCCTTTTTCAAGTTTAGCTATATTCGCTTCAAGTGCGGCGCGTGTTAAATTGTGCGTGCGTCCGTATTCATATCCTTTGTGCACACCGAGTTCCGGCTGATGATACGTGGATGTTAAATAAACCGGAGTAATTACCGCGCCGGTTTCTAAATCGGCTTTTTGTCCTGCATGAATTGCATCTGTTGAAAATCCCATGTTGATCCTTTCAAATTTATAATGATGAAGCGTATTCGATAATATCGTAACGCGTAACAATGTCAATGATCCTTCCGAATTCCAAAACTAAAACTGCAGGTGATTCCGCCAATTGTTTTTTTACAATTTGAAGATCACTTTTTTCATCAAGGCAAGGGAAAGAAGAACCCATTACTTCTTCCACAGTCGCGTCAAGTAAGGCATGGTTATCAACCAGACTTGCCATAACTTTTGCTTCGCGGATGCTGCCGACCGATTGCCCGTTTTCAATTACGGGGATTTGAGAAAATCCATTTGCGTTAAGAACTTCAATTGCATGACGAACTTTGTCTTTCGCCTGCAAGTAAATTAAATTCTTTACTGGTCCGTTTTTCTTTGCGTTCGATAAATCTCTCAGCGTTTTCATTTCACGATTTAAGAGACGCTTCTCTCGCAGCCATTCTTCGCTGTGCATCTTACTTAAATATCTTTCGCCCGTATCGCAAACAATAAAAACAATAACGGCATCTTCAGGTAAATCTTTTGCTATTTCCAACGCTGCTTTAGCAATGGTTCCGGTGCTGCCGCCGCAAAAAATACCTTCTTCTTTTGTTAACGCGCGCGAAACCGCAAATGAATCGAAGTCCGAAACATTTATAATTTCATCGACGACAGAGAAATCAATGTTTTCCGGAATACAATCCTGTCCAATCCCTTCAACAAAATAAGGAACACCTTCGCGAAGTTTGCCGTCTTTTTTATATTCTTTTAAAATTGAACCGACCGGATCGGCGCCGATAATTTTTATATTTGGATTTTTTTCTTTAAGAAATCTTCCAACACCGCTTATCGTTCCGCCGGTGCCAAGTCCCGCGACAAAGTGAGTAATCTTACCGTCGGTTTGTTTCCAAATTTCAGGTCCGGTTGTTTCATAATGAATTTTCGGATTTGCCGGATTTGCGTATTGGTACATAAATAAAGCGTTTGGAGTTTCCGCCGCAATTTTACGTGCAACGTTAACATAATAGTCAGGACTATCATGCTTAACCGCGTTCGGACAAACAATTACCTGCGCACCAAGCGCTTTCAAATAATTAATTTTTTCGTGGCTGACTTTGTCGGTGACAACAAAAACAGATTGGAATCCACGAATAGCGGCAGCCAGAGCAAGTCCGATTCCCGTATTTCCACTTGTTGCTTCAACCACAGTTCCACCGGGTTTTATTACTCCACGTTGAACGGCATCATCGAGCATAGCAACGCCAATGCGATCTTTAACGCTGCCGCCGGGGTTAACCGATTCAAGTTTAGCTAAGATTAACGGTTTCAAACCTCTATTAACCTTATTCAACTTGATCATCGGTGTATTACCGATTGCCTCTAAAATATTATTCTTATAATCCATTGCATCCTCTTTTTAACATTATAACACAAAAAACAATTTTACAATTCCTAATTCAGAATCTGGTAAACCAGAACCAAAGAATTATTCTGTAAAGACGGGGCATGCCCCGTCTCTACCTTAAATCTAATTATTTTCTTACCATTTAGCGCAGAATAATTTTGCTACTATCTAATTCGTAATTCGTAATTCCTAATTAAATCGGTGTCCTCTTAAAAACTCTTCGATCTTCAAACGTTTCTTTCCTTCTTGCTGGATTTCCAAAATACTCAACGAATTCTTTCCACATCCGAAGATTAACTCCGTTTGAGTTTCAATTATCTCTCCCGGAATAAGAATTCGCTCAACAACTTTTGTTTTATAAACCTTATATATTTTTTGCTGATAAACGAAAAAAGCGGCGGGAAACGGTGAAAGTCCGCGTACTAAATTATGAATTTCCGCTGCATCTTTTTTCCAATCAATACCACAAAGTTCCTTTGTTATTTTGGGAGCCGGAGATGCAAGAGAATTATTTTGTGGAAGTAAGTTATTCGTATCGGCGAATCGGGATTCAATCATTTCAACTGTTTCAGCAACAGCTTGACTTCCTAACAAACTTAATTTATCATGCAACGAACCAAAATCATCTTCATCTTCTATCTGAATTTCTTTTTTCAAATAAATATTTCCGGTATCAACTTTTTCCGCAAGAGCAAAGGTTGTTACACCCGTTGTTTTCTCACCTTTAATTAGTGCCCATTGGATCGGCGCCGCGCCGCGAAACTTAGGAAGAAGCGAGCCATGCAAATTAAACGATCCGTATTTCGGCATCGAAAATATTTCTTTCGGCAAAATCCGGAATGCCACAACAATGAAGAGATCGGCATTTATTTCTTTTAACTGCTCTATAAAATTTTCATCTTTTAATACTTCCGGTTGAAGAACTTTTATCGAATGTTCAAGTGCAAATTCTTTTATCGGAGTGAATGTCACTTGCTTTCCGCGTCCGCGCGGTTTATCCGGAGCTGTAACAACCGCAACAACCTCGTGTCCATGATCGAGAATAATTTGAAGAGATGGAATCGCAAAATCGGGTGTTCCGAAAAAAATTATTTTCATAAATAATTACATCGTTCCTTTATCCGTAACCGGGTACTCAATTTCAACTTTTCTCGAAACAATTTTTTGAAGAGGTTTTTTCACCATCTTTTTGCCTTGGTCATCAAGCCTGTCTGTAAAAAATATCGCTTGGAGATGATCATACTCATGTTGAATAACGCGAGCGAGCAGATCGTCATCTTCAAGAACATGATCATTCAGGTCTATGTCTTGATAAAGAAGTTTTATACCAACCGGTCTTTCAACTTTGGAACGAATTCCGGGTAAACTTAAACAACCTTCTTCCATAATTGTTGTCTCTTCAGAGTATTCAACTATCTTGGGATTTATGAACACCATCGGTTTACTTTTTTCAAATCCTTTTACTGCGGAAATATCAAGAATGAAAATAGATTTGTGACTACCAACTTGATTTGCTGCTAATCCCATTCCGTCCGCATTATGCATCGTATCAAACATATCGTTTATCAAGGTTATTATTTTAGCGTCAACCTTAGAAACGCGGATCGCTTTTTTCTTTAATATTTTATCTCCGTAAAGAGTAATCGGCAGTATTGCCATAACTGTCTTCCTTAACTAATTTCTTCAAATGCGGGTGAAACCGTTTCGGCTTCGCCATCGGTAAAAATTATTAACTCCGTTGAATAAAAGTACATCCTGATGAGCACCCGAAATATAATTAACAACTGCTGAATTAGAAAGGTAAGAAGGAGGAAGTAAACCGGTTTTTTGGGGAGTAAACTATCAACAAGATTATAAATTGTTGCTCCGATCGCCACGAAGACAAGCATGATGAAGTAAATCATCATCACTTTAACAAAATTCTTTTTAAGAAATTGAAAGGATTTGTAAAGTGAGCGGAACAGTTTGGTCGAATCTACAACCACGATCGCAACTTTTGTATAATCTGAAATAATGTTAATGATACTGATGAGAAGCAGAAAGAAGAGATAACGGAATATCTGCACTGCAAATTCAACAGCAGCATTTTCTTGTTCTAAAAATATCTGTTTGATCCCGTAATCGATCAGAACATTAATACTGATGGCGACAAAGTAGAGCGCTCCAACGAAAACCGCGATCTTCAGAAACCTAATAAAATATTTTACGCTTCCGTAAAAGAAATCAACCATGTGATTTTTTTTTGAATTCGTATAAACAGCAAATAATCCCCCTAAATAGAAAAGTTGAAGAAGGACGTAAACACCGGAAATTGTGTAAAGTAAAATTGGAATAGCGTCCAGCGAGTTTTGATAAATATGGCGGAACTGAACATACCAGAGATAATCAAATCCCATACTCAAATTGTTGTTGATGAGGGAATGCGCCAATCCTTGCTGCAATACTGAAAATAAAGGAAGGGAGAGGGCAAAAGCAAAAACGATATTCGTGATCCAGAAGAGGAGAACAAATTTCCGGTGAGCAAAGACCAGACGCGAACCATTTATAAGAATTTCTTTTATTGAAAGGTTCAAGATAAACCTCCGAAGATCATCAGCAAGTTTTGAATCCAGAAAAACCAGCGAACGGAAATGTACGTAGCTCCAATGTACCGGGTGTCAACTGTATAGGAGTTGTTCGCAAAATTGAGATCAAATAAATTTTTTCGCTGAGGATCGATCTCTGCGGCTATTACCTTATTACTTGTGGTAAAAGTAATACGTTTAATTTTTTCTTTACCACTCCAAAAAGTTTTTATGGTATCCTTATTGGTGTAGAGATCAATTTCCAACGGAACTGCTGCTTCACCATCTCGCACTATAGTTACTTCAGCTTGCCGGCGCTCGTGAGAAACATCAATTCCAAGTATCTTGTAATCGCACGTATAGGACTTTTCATAAAAATCGGTTATCAACCACTCAACATCCTGCTGATTGTACTTTCTCAAAATCGAAAAAAAATCTTCCGCTTTCGGGTGTTTATATTTGTACTGATTAAAGTATTGCCTTAAAACAAAAAAAAGTTTCTGTTCACCAAGATATTTTTCCAACGTAAAAAGGAACAACGCTCCCTTAGCGTACGAGACTGATTGATAAACTCTCTTATTCAACAAACGGAAACTTGTATCACTTAACGTTCCAAACGTAGTATATGGGTAGTATTCAGCCAACAGATCGGCTTCAAACGGTTTGGGGATTTGCGTAAGCGTATAAATAAAGGGAATGCGTTCGATCGCAAGAAGTTCCATGCCGGTTACCGGTAAATAGCCGAAGAGTTTGAACGAAGTGAATCTTTGTCCATATTTTTTTTGCAATATTTTTTGTGAGACGTACTCGGCAAAACCTTCATCAAGCCAGGCTTCGGTTGTTTCGTTATTGGCGAGGATACCATAAAAATATTGATGGGAGAATTCGTGGAGAATGAGTTCATCAAGGTCTTTAGTAAACTCTGGTGAAAAATAATCTTTAGAGAAAGTAAAAAGCGCCGGATACTCCATCGCGCGGATCATTCCCGCTTTTGTTGGCGCGTCGATAACCGTTAATGTTTTGTAGGGATATCTCCCAATATTTTTTTCAAAGAAAGTAAATGCATTATTCACCGCATTGCGGATTCTCTCTCTACTTCCCTCATTCGTAGTTTGAAGGATGTAATGAATCGCCACTTCCGAATGATCCTTCCGTTTGATGGTATCCGTGAAATCTAAAACATCTTTAGCGGCAAGCCAGGCGAAATCATGAATATTTTTTTGAACTACTTTATACGTTGTGTTCTTCGCTTCAACTTTTTTACTGATCACTTCACCGGAAGAAGCAAGCACAAAACCGTTGGGAATGGTTATTTCGAGGAAGTAGTTGGAGAAATCCGCATAGAATTCAGTAAAAGGATGAAATGGTTCGCAAACCCACACTCCGTTTTCATACACTCCCAATTTAGGAAACCATTGAGCCAGAAAGAAAAATATTTCGTTCGCGTCATATCCAAAACGGCTGTAAGCTTTGGGAATTTTTACCTCATACTCAAACGCAATTTCAAGTGAATCATATTGTGTTGCGGGCTTATCTAAGACTATTTTTGCTACTGTGCTGTCAAATCGGTTATCAGTTTTAATCGTGGAATAATCCAGCTTTTTCGTCTGATGATTTACCGTAACGCTGTTTATTGAAATATGTGAAAGGGAATTTTCCGGGATTCTTCTTCCTCCTAAAAATTCTGTTTGTCTATAGCTAAATGCATTCGGATAAAGATGAAAATAAAGTTCGGAGGTTGGAATGCCGGATGGATTTTTCCACTTAATGATCTGTGAAGCTTTAAGTAATTTCTTTTTAACATCTAAAGAAACTCTGATTGAATACGAAGAAAATACTTTTGCCGGTTGCTTTGTTATAATTTTATTTGATTCATCAACACCAACTTTTACAGTTACACTATCAATTGAATCGCCAACAGCGCTTGACTGCTTCTCTTGATATTGAAAGAAAGCATAAAAAAGAAAAAGAGATATGAGAATGATGTATTTCAAGTATAATTAGATTTCTAAGTTGAATAAAAAGGGTGATCGCTCACCCTTGATGTAAAAATATGGAGAATATTTTTATTTCGCTAACTCGTCTGTTTAGTTTTGTAGACAGATCGATTATAATCCTATAGTAGAGGAACCGTAGAGGTGGAATCACATGACATAATAGACTCATTAAGAAATAATTATTTTTGTACTATCTGACCAGGTGAAAGGTTCAGATTTCTCCCAACCTTTCTCTGTTAATGTTACATAGCAACCTGTAATTGTACACTTGCTATATGTAGAGTATCCAACTGCCGGAGTGATATAGAGTTTGAAAGCCTTATACTTCGTGTAATTTATTCCAACGGAGTCTATAGGCCCATTTAATTTTATACCGTATGCTTCAGTATTACCTGAGTAATAAACTTCCGAAGTGAAACTGGATATGTAACCAGGCGACCCTTCAAAATGGTACATGAGTTTCGCATGCACTGAGTCCGGATTAGCGGTAATATTCAAACTATCTACGACAAAACGCGCTTTTGAAGGTAAAGAAGAAATTGGGTTTGAATTTTCTTTACAAGAAAAGAATGTTAAAGTCATGATTAAGATAAAGATGATTTTAAATTGCATATTTAGCTCCTCGAAATTGTTAAATCAAATAACGGAGTGTTATCGAACCATGTATGACATGTTGTTTAAATTCACACCTCCGCATTAAGCAATTAATTATTTATTTTTCTCTTGTTCACCCGCCTCTGGTATAAGTTATACTGCTTCTAATAATGATATTTGCATTGAAGAAAATTGATTTTGTCATCGCTTACAATATAAACAACGCGATGTTCTTGCGTTAACCTCCTAGACCAAACACCACTACCCAGATAGCGGAGCGGTTCCGGTTTCCCCATTCCTTCAAAAGGATTTCGCATTATTGCCTCAACCAAATCCAAAACTCGCAACGCAACTTTTCGATCTACTTTTATCCAATGCGCTAAGTCTTCTCTAAAATCATTGTGAAATACGCTAAACCGCTGTTTTGACGATTTATTTTTCAAGACCGAATTCCTTTTTCAGGTCTTCTAAGGACTGTGGGGTATTTTTCTCATTCTGAACTTCTAATAATGCTTTTAATAATCTTTGGGCATTTTTTGGTGAACGTAGGAGATGCGCTGTCTCTAAAATACCGGACAGTTCACTCTCGGAGACCAAAGCCACATTTTCAGCATTTTTACGATTAATAATTACCACTTCTTTATTGAGCGAAACTTCATCTAATAATTTTGCAAGATTAGCTCGCGCCTGGGTATAAGTTAAACTAATTGACATTTCAACAACCTTTTTATTGTACAGACATAATGTACAGATATAATTTCTTTTCTACAAAAGTTGCTGTTTCATAAGTTGTGCTAATACAATTAAGGCATTAAGAATTTCACAATTTCACTCTTCGCTTCCCCAACATTAAAATACTGTTTTCTTCCTGTCTTTTTATCTATTGCGTACCCCCAAGATGTTATTGGATATGCTACAACGTACATAGGCTGGTTCCAAACAATGTTGTAAGTGTTTTTATTTTCCGAACTTGATATCCAAAAGTTATTATCCTGACCGGGACGCCACCACTCTACTGCAAATAAATATTCTTCTGGTTTATAAGAAACAAGACTATCTGTATTAAAAAATAGGACGACATACCTCAGATCAGGATAAACTGCCGGTGATGATGCTTCGGTTGCTATTGTTAAATATGGTAGAGCATTACCATTCTTTTGAACAGGAATGACCGACAACTTTGTTATTGAGTAATTAGGAAGACTATAAAGAGTGGCTGAAACGTAAGATTCAACTTTAACATCATTTTTAATGTATGTTCCATAACCACTTTTTTTGATAATTACTGTCACCGAATCGGGAAAATTGCTGCTTAATACCCAATCCCCTGTTGAATCAGTTATTGTCGATTTATCTCCGATTGAAACCTCTACACCAGATATTTTATCATATTGCATGACCCCATTTGCCGATAACCGAACGTATCCTTTTATTTGCTTCTCATTCTTTACCGATTCAATTGATGATTCTTCTTTACAACTCACCAAAAGAAGGCAACAAAGCAAAATAATTCCATAGACAGTTCTCATATTTTTTCCCTTTATAATTTATAACCACTCATTTAGCACAAACTTACTAATAAATATTTTTGTTTCATTCATTTCCTAAAATATTCTGTTTTAATTCTATTCTTATTTTTACTACCTATAACGGCGTGTTATGTAAAAATACAGTACTCAAGTCTTAAATATAAAACCTGAAGTGATCTTCTAAATCGATCACCGGCGGCTTGGCATATTCAACCACGAGATGCTGGAAGTAGCCTTCGTTCAATCATCAATCGGCTCAACACCAAGTTGCTCAAGTCGTGCAAGGGCGTCCTTCATGGCTTTGAGCGCTTCGGGCGAGTGCCCCTGCCAATCCGTGATTTCACCCGTAACCCGTAGCGGTTCACGGGAGCGGAATGACTTTGTGGGATTACCACCGAATTTCTTATCCGTCAGATTGAGGTCATCTTCTATTTTACCGGTCGGTTCCACAATGTAAATTCTGCCCGGACCTTCACCGGCGGCTAACTCGGCTCCCCACGTAGCTGCATCCAAAGTGCGGGTGAGATAGACGTAGGTTGTTCTTCTGACCTTATTGCCGAAGTTAGGGGTAAGTCCCGGTCTGATCAGGTCTCCCGGCTTTAGGTCAGCCCGTGTGCCATGGTAAAGAGTCCACTCCGTGATCTCGCCCATAACCCGCAACGGCTCGCGGGAACGAAATGACATCCAGGGATGCCCCGGAGACTTCTGGTCCGTCTGGTTAGAAATATCCTCGACTTCTCCGATCGGTTCTACAATATAAACTCTTGCCTCACCTTCGCCAACCGCGATTTCTGCCTCCCAAATTGCCGCATCCAAATTGGGAGTCAGGCAAACATAGGTTGTTATCTTGTCCCCACCACCGACTTCCATAGGATTGCCGGGCTTGATCAAGTCTCCCGGTTTCAGTTCAGCCCGTGTTCCATGGTAGAACCATTTCGTTCGTAAGTCGCCGGTTGTACCGGGAATGCTTTTGTCCATGTCTGTATTTTCCTAATTTATTTTGAGTACCTAAGAATTTTGCCGCCAACAACTTTCCCTACTTTAACAGGCGGCAGTTTACTCTCCTCAGCCAAAGACAGATAAATCCTGTGGATTAAAGTGATTAGCTTGCTCATTATTTTCGTATAAACTCTTTTAAGGCTGCAGCCACTACCATAACCGGATTCCCTTGATTGTATAAATAGTACTCCAGTCTAACAATTCCTATTTCACTAACGTAGGTAACTAAAAATGTATTCTGAAAAACATGAATGTTGTTAAGGTTATCTTTTTCGTAGTAATTGTTTTTAGAAACATACTTATTACAAATAAACTCACCAGCAGGAACCTTTATTTTACTATTCAATGAAGTCACCTGCGTGGTATCTGCTATTACTTTATTAAAGGCAGAAGAATACCACGGATATACCTCGTATTGGAAATTAAGGGTTACCGGATATTTATATAGTAGTACCAGAGTGTCTCGATTCTCGATCCTATATGTACGTGAATATTTTATCCATTCGAAATAACCTTCGCTCTTTTCAATTGCAAGTTTTCGGAATGTAGTTAATGGTTCAAGCATCTCTGAGTGAATAATAGAATATCTCTCGCCATCGATGACTGTATCACTCACTACCCTTACAGTATAATTCGATTGTTTGGTTTCATTATTTGTGGGATTAAAAGTGAATGTGTCATACACCCACATATTCCCGATTGTAAGATTCATCTTTGGTGAGGCATTTGGTACAATTTTACTATCCGCTGGATTATTGTCACATTTTTGTAGAGTTAAGCCCAGCAATACAATACTCAAAATTATGATTTTATGTTTCATCCGAATATATTCTCCATCACTGCAACAAACCACATGCTGTTAAACTCCAACACTGCCAATTTAATTATTAAAAATATTTTATTAACCCACAACTTTAGTCGTGGGGACTTGCACTAACTTCTGCCCGTAACCGATTCATCGGTTTAAGGGTAACCAACAACATACACTAAGAATCTTGTACCAAACCACCCGCATTTGCTTAATGTTATTGGATTTTATTTTTCTCTTGGCTCTCTACTTATTAAAGAGGTTAGGCTTTAACAACTTTTGTATTTGCAAAATGATCATGAAGACATCGTTTATCTTTACGAAAGACAAATGAATAATCTATCAGAAGTATAAGATTACCAAAAAACGGAATTAAAATTATAAGTAATTGACTCAAGTACCTTTTAAAGTAAATATTGAAAATAGAAGGTAGATGACCGTCTACGGTTACTATCTTTATTCCAACTATTTTTTTCCCAATTGATTGTCCGTCTTTAAATAAGAAATTCGAATTCAATGCGAGATAGATAATTTGACCCCCAACTAAAGCCACAAGTTGAGCTATGATTCCATTCTCCTTTATAAAGTCTGTATAATCATTAAATCCAATTATTAATATTAGGATTATGATTGGAGTTCCCGTTATTAATGAATCCAACAACACAGCTTCTACTCTTTCACCACGAGAAGCAGGATTATTATCCAAGTCCAAAACAGTTTTATTATTCTGATAATTATAAAACGCATTGTGAATGAAATCGTTATCGATAATTTGAGTCTCAGAAATATTAAGTCGGATTTTTATTTCATCAGTAATTTCTCTAAATCTTTCGGGATATTTTTCTTTATCAATTTTAAAATAAACATCATATAATTCATAAACAGTATACTTTGTATAATCTGGTTTGTGTTCTTCAATCATATATTATTCCTTTTATAAGTCTAACGGCGCGTTATGGCAAACTCCATCACTGCCAGTTTAATTATAAAAACTATTTTATTAACCCACCACTTTAGTCGTGGGAACATGCACCAATTTTTACTAGAAACCGATTCATCGGTTTGTGCATAACAAACTTTTTCAAATTGATTTTTCAATTCACCACCATTTCGTTTAAGCCGCTGGGTTGATTCCTCGTTCTAAATATTAAGTAAATGAATAAATCTTACAAGAAAAAAAGACCAATCAATACTACTCCAATAATCAAAAGATTCAACACAGCAGAGAAAAATAATTTCGATATTCCACTTACTTTTTCTGATAACTTCTCCGATCGCAATTCCGCGATAGTATTTTTACGATAGGTACTACTAAACATAAATCTCCAAATAGCAGATAATGCCCACATCGTTTCAAAGAATTCTGCACAACCAAAAAGAAATTCAAGCATCTTAGACCTTTATTTATCCGCCTCTGGTGAATTAAAGAGGTTAACCAGCGCAGCAATTTATTTTATGGTTTATCGACTAAATATATTCGTAATTCATTATACCAATTATCCGCACAAGCAATTTGGTTGTTCATGGTAGCAATACCTTGGTATCGACCCAGATAAGGATAACCAATTAAATATGAATGCAATGCGCTTTTATTGATCGGATCTATTTCATAAAATTTATCACTTGTGGTTACACCCCATATTTGATTGTTGCTTACAGCTAAATCTTGCAAACCGATATACGAATAGCCTGTATCTTTCAAAACACCATTGGTGGATAAAGTAATAAAGTGTTCCCACGCAGCCGAAACATAAATGGAATTATTATTTACAGATATTCCTTGAATCCAACCGTCCTGATTATTGAGTTTTATGTAATCTCTTAAATAATACTTTTCAACCAATGATGTATCATTTAATTTTCTTTTTTCGATACTGTTTCTATCAGAAATCCACAAATATCCATCTGCAACGTCCATAGACCTTGCGTATGGAAATGATATAGTTTTTATTTCAACTCCACCATATTTAATAATATGCAAAACCCCATTATTTTCTCCCGATCCCGTTAAAACGTACCAGTTTGAATCTGCGTAAGCAAGTGAAAGTACCCAATCTTTTATGGTCGGATATCGCCAATATATGGCATTGGAGATTACATCAACCCACTTTGTAAGTAAAGGCTTTTGGACAAATTTCATAGGAACTGTAAATAGTGAATCAATTGATAAGATTAAAGTATCTCTTGACAAATCATAATCATACCACAACCATTTTTCATAAATACCAGAACCTTCATTGATATAAACACAAACCGAATCAGTTTTTGCACTTAAAATTGATTGAGTCCGAAAATTATGACCTTCATCTCCTCCAACTGTCACTTTGGCGGTTGAAGAATCATAATTAAAATATTTGTATGCATAGCTATAGGAAACATTTTCCCAAATACCATATGGAAACTTTTTTTCTTTTTTTTGATCCGGTATTGGATTGGGAGAAACGGGGTTTGAAATATCCTTTTTGCATGATAAAATTATGAAACATAAAATTATTGAAATTGTCGTATTTAATATTTTTTTCATAGTCTAATGATAATTGTTATTCTGTGTTGGTTAACTATTAATTATACTGCCTAAATTCCATATCGTAAGTATGGCAGCCTGCTTACTATCTTCCACTAAAAACTTTCTTTTCAATTTAACACCCAACTCTTCGCAACCGCTTGGGAAAAGCGGTCGCTTTGAGTTGCGGTGTAAGCTGTTTATTTAACTTTTATGCCAACTTAAGATTTGCCATTTCTTGTTTTCGCCAATCTTAAATAAAATTGAATGCCAACTTGTCTTTGTATTATCTGATGATTTTATTTCTAAAACCATATACGCTTCTTTTTGATTCTCCGGCAACCATAAATGAACAAATCCTACTTTACTATCTTTTCCTTCAACAAACATTTCTTTTTTTGAGTGATTACTTAAAACCTCAAATATACTTTCGTAACTATTTTTATTGATTACATATGCTTCCGGAGAAATACTTTCTTTGAATTCAGTGTAATCTTTACCCTGCAAAATTGATGTTACTATTGGGACCAATTGTTCAACAAGTTCGCCATTATTTGACTTTATACTATCGCCTCCACCTCTGGGTGCAGTTATAGCAATTGAAGAAAACAATAAGACCAGAATTAATGCTGTCTGTTTCATACTTACCTCATTTTGTTTTGTTGTGTTGTTATTTATTTTCCATTTGAATTAAAATGGAATAAAGAGGTAATGTTTTTCTCATAGTGTTTCCTTTAATAAATTGGTATTCATAACTTTATTTCTGCCTAACTATTTCTACTCTGCAATAACTCCGTATAGTACGCATGGCAGCCTGCTTACTATCTTCCACTAAAAACTTTCTTTCATTTCAACGCCCAACTCTTGCACAACCGCTTGGTAAGGGCGGCTGAGACGCCGGTTAGATTGGCATTTAAGGTTTACAATATCTTTAGTTAAAAATATATAACGCCGCCAAGCAAGATGTTTTCAACTTCTATCATAAAATAATCTTTTCGCGAAGCCTCTCTAACGTCATTTATATGATTCCAATATCCGGCAAAAATGTTAAACTGCCCTGTAATCCTGAACTGCTTGTAAACTTTTATCTCTAGTCCGGTAATAAATGAAAATCCGTAGTACATATCGATATCTTTTCGTACCAAATTGTATTCTTGAGTTTTTTCATCTTTACCGCTCCTATAAAACTGGACAGTTTTAACTAGAACCCCACCACCAATATTTAGATTTACCGGATTATAAATATTCGTACTGTAAATCATTTGCAATTTTATACCGAGAGTAAAATGATTTTCGACATTTCTATCAAGACCACTCCAAGTAATATCACCTCTCTCATCCAAATAATTTTGTTGAAATAATAAGACTCCTCCCCAATACAAGTTATCGGACAATGATCGTCTGTATCCAACTTCAAATAAATCACTGACACCAAAAGAAATTGCCTGCCGAGTTGAATCTTGCAGCTTAGTTGTTTCAGGCTTGTTCTGACAGTACGCTATTACATTATTTCCAATGAATAACATACAAAGCAGTAGAAGTGTTTTCGTGTATTGCATAATCTCTATTCTACCAATTGTTTAAAAATTTATACCGATACCAATTTTTATTGTACTTAACTTCAGATTGTAATAGTAACTTTTATAGTTTCTCTCAACATCTACCGAGACAGAAGAATGGTAACTATCTTTGCGGCTATCACTACCTCTGCTAATAAAATAATCATATTTGAATAAAAAGAATATTGTTTGTGAAACAGTTATATCTGCTCCAAGAGAATTTATTATTCCATACTCAAAAATCTTTCTATTATATCTACTTGTTTGATCCAAATACTCATTGTGCGAGTTTCGAATCTCCTGCCAATAATACAAAGTTGGTCCAACATCATAATGAAAGGAAAGGAAATCATTTTCGAAAAAGGCAAAACAAATCTGGTTGTTAAGACGTATGCCGAATGATTTGTTATTTAAATCGGTCTTCGTCGGACTATCAGCATACTTACCATCGGAAAAATTTGCAGATAAATCTGCGCCTACTTTCCAAGAAAAACTTTCTGATAAACGATACCTAAATGATAAGCCTTGTTCATTTAGAAATGTGACATCAATTGCAGAAACTGAGGCTAAAGAATCTTTAGATGCTTTAATGGAATCCTGTCCATAACAACTGATGATTGAAATTAAAACTAATAAAAAAATATTTTTCATATTTCCCTGAATTAATAACATTTATATTGACCAACATAACTATTACTTACTCTGCCATAATTCCGTATAGTACGCATGGCAGCCTGCTTACTATATTTTACTAAAACTTTCTTTTCAACTCAATAACCAAACCTTACGCGAACGCTTGGAAACTGCGGTCGCGTTGATTACAAAATTAGTGGTTTCTAATTATTAAACTTAATCCTACTCCAAAACTTGTTGTCCCATTACTTATACTAACTGCTGGGGATATTACAAAAATATTTTGGGGTGGGACATCAAAAGCTAATCCTAAACCAAGAAGTAAAACTGTTGTGTCATCTTTCTTAGTGATTTTATTACCGTCTTCATCTTCAAGTTTTGCTTCACCAATGATGTAACCAAATCCAAAAGACGGTTTGATACGAAAAGATTCAGAGACCTTTAAATTCCCAAATAATGAACCACCAATTGAAAAGGATTCACTAGTCATTTTAAGATTATAGTAATCAAGAGCATCGCTTGAATTCGTCTGCCAACCATAACCAGCAGTAACGGCAAATGAAAGAGGTAATTTCTCATTATTTTTTATCACATAACACGTAACGTTAGGCGAAAAACTAAGAGCAGTCATAGGTGCCCCGAATATTTTTTGTGTATAACTGAAGTTCTCTAGTCCAATTCCAATATCAAAAATATTGTTGACGGCAAAACCAGCATTTACACCAATACCTGTTCCATCTTTATTTGTGGAATAACCACCCCCAATTTCAACACCACTTTGACCTCTATCTAAGTAAGCACCTTGACCATACGCTGAGGAACAAATAACGAATAACACTAAAAGAACTGCTGCAAAAGACTTCATAATTTCCTTTTTTGTTTTTGCATGTAACCATTAATTACTCTGCCACAACTCTGTATAGTACGCATGGCAGCCTGCTTACTATATTTTACTAAAAACTTTCTTCTCAATTCACGACTTTAATCGTGGGAACATGCACTAACTTTTGCCCGCAACCGATTCATCGGCATATAATAACCTGGTATCATGTAACCTTTCCTACCCGTATACGGGATCTATAACTCTTTATCTCAGCAACACCATCTTTTTTGTTTGAATAAACTCGTCGGCTCTTATTTGATAATAATAAATTCCGCTTGAAAGATTGGCAGCATTAAACTCCGTTGTATAGCTGCCTGCCGCTTTTTCTTCATTGATTAAAGTTCTTACTTCTCTTCCTAAAGCATCATAAACAATTATCGTCACATTTCCTTGTTTGGGTACAGAATAATTTATTACTGTTGAAGGATTAAACGGATTCGGATAATTGGGAAACAGGGTAGCCGCCTGTGGAACAAATTCATTTAACTCTACATCTGTAACGATACTATTGCCAGTGACGGCATTAATACGAAACGTTCTAACACTATCGGGACAAACATACTCTATCTTCCATTCTAAGTAGAACGGAGGAAAACTCCATCCATACAACCAGGCGTTTGTATAACAAGAAGGATATTGTTTTCTTATCAATGCGCCGCCAAGTCCTTCGGCTATCTTCATTGCGGAATCACTATCGACCCAAGGTTCCCTCACTACCGATAAACCTGTTATGAATGATCCAATAGAGTCGAGTGAAATCTTTCCATTTTCACCATTCAGATAATATGTTTTGCTGTTTCGAGGAGTGACAGTATCAAAGAATTGGTAATCGAGATTCCACAAAGCAGACTTTCCAACTGTGTCAATGTTTGAACACTTCATCCCGCTAAAGAGACCTGAGGGAGACAGCGTGCTCATGAGTGAATCACCAAGCGTTTTTATCTGCTTGGCGCTCATACGCTCTTGCGGACTTGAAACATCTATAATCGTAATAACAAATAAAAATGTTATGGCTATAAACACATTTTGCTTCATGATGCTTTTCTCCTTTCAGTTATTCCATAATTCTCAAAACTATTTTATTAACCCACCACTTTAGTCGTGGGGACATGCACTAACTTTTGCCCGCAACCGATTCATCGGTTTATAATAACCTGATATTATATAACCTTTCCTGTTTCTTTACGGAATCTATAACTCTTTATCTCAGCAACACCATCTTCTTTGTTTGAATAAACTCACCCGCTCTTATTTGATAGAAATATATTCCGCTTGAAAGGTTTGCTGCATTTAGTTCTGCTGTGTGATTGCCTGCCGATTTTTCTTCATTTACTAATGTGTTTACTACTCTTCCTAAAGCGTCATACACTACTAATGAAACTTTGCTTTGATATGGAATAGAGTAATTTATTATTGTTGATGGATTAAATGGATTTGGATAATTTTGAAAGAGGTTAAAATCTAACACAAGCCCTTTTGTTTCAACAACTCCTGATGGATTTTCATACGGTTCCAAAGATTCGTACGAAAAAATTCCAAATGGATTTGAGATGATTATATTCATGAATGAATCTTGATCATAATCAATAACTACTAAATCATTTGTAAATGAAGTAGAATTAAATTTGTTGCTAATAAATTTTTGTTTGAAATCGTTAGTATTAAGTACTAAAAGTTTTTCTCCATTTATTATAGTTTCCAACCCGGGGTCCAGATCAATATTTTTGAAAAGAATATTTGTTACTGGAAACCCAGCTTTATAAAAAGTAGATAATTCATTATTTGACAAAACTATTTTTATTATATCTCCATTTTGTTGCCCGGCATATAGCTCACTTAGACCATCACTGTCTAAATCTGCTAATGAAAGATTATATACTAAGGATTCACTTAGTATTTTTACCCACTCTATTTTATTCGAAATTAAGTCTAAGCAACCAATCGTCGCATGAAAACCATCATTTAAATAATTTTTACCAGTATAATATATTTTATTCTTATCTCCAATCGAAATGCCGCCTAATAAAACATCATATATTGACATTGCTTGTGTGGATGAAGATGTATAGATAAACTCCTTATTTTGGGAATATAGATTGTAACCTATTAATGAACCATTTGATGTCCCAATTAAAGCATCAAGAGAATCATCAAAATTAAAATCGCCAGTTACTGTACAATTCGCTAAAAAATAATCTCCTTCGTTGAGTTTGATTATTTGTCTAGTTTTTGATCTCAAATTGTAAATGGTAACATAGTTGCTCCCGGCAATCAAAAGCAAAGAGTCTTTATTTACACTATTATATACACATTCAAAGTCCTTTATAAAATCACCAGCCGCAATAGTTTGAAATTGTTTTTGAAGATATTCAATCTCCACAAACGGATTATAAAATGCTTCAATGTACCCGTTCCAATTTGAATATGAATACGAACTCGAGGCATAAATTTTCTTTTGGTTTTCCTCTTGAGTATTGAATAAACTAACATTATATGGTCCCTTAAGATCAGTACTTACCCATTCTTGTTTGCCACTTGATAAATCTGATATTACTAATAGATCTTCTCCTGTCGAGCACCCGCCTAAACTCCAAACTATTTCTTTTTGACCATCGCCATCAACATCTCCAACACTAGAGTTGGAAACGCAAAGTGAATTAATACTTTTAATTTCTTTTGAGAGACTCAATGGATTTAGATCAAATATTTTGATAAAGGATCCTTGATAAATACCAACTACCAATTCGTTTTCTTGGTCATTATCTACATTTTCCCACTTTGTTAAAGACACTCCTTCTTTTGCATTTATTCGATACAACGTATCAGTTAAGTCTCCATTGATGATAAAGAGATCTGCGTAATCACCATCACTGAATAATATTTCATTCTTCTTATCATTATCTATATCAACAAGTATCAAGTTCTTATTAAATCCTCTTTTGTATGCGTTTGGATATCCACTCTTAAATTCATTTTCAATCCCCATTTTATTGAAGTCATAAATAGTTCCATCTGGGATTATTACTTCTAGTGTGCTATCAGAATCAATATTCCCTACTACTATATTACTATATGGATTTCCCTTAATTTCATTAGAGAAATAAATTTTCTCCTTTGTAGTTTCATCTAAAATTGTTAAATACTGATATCCGCATATTATGATTTCCAGCCTACCATCTAAATTTAAATCGGCAATGGCACAACTGCTGGGCATAAATGATGAAATATTATAATCACTAGGTATTTCATTTTCATTAAATAGCCTAAATCTATCGATTAATTCTAATTCATTCGCATTATAAATCTGGACTTCTCCTTCTTCTGTAATAAGATAAATATTAGTTTTTATTGAATCATGGTAAATAGCAGCACACGAGACTCCAGAAAAAAAATCATAAAGGTCAGTTGCATGTGTAACGTAATACCCATTATTTATATACTCCATTTTCACACAACCGTTTCTTCCGACGACATATATTTCGTCCTTATTATCATTATTGACATCTATACATTTCATAAGTCGATCACCGATATATTCTCCCAAACTGACTATTTGCCAGTCCGAATTGAATGATTGTGAAAAAATCATAGATGTGAATACTAGACAGAAAAAAATCGTATAATTTAAAGATTTCGATACCATATTTACTCCAGAATAATTTGAATGCCAACGGCCTGTTATGTTAAACTCCAACACTGCCAATTAATTATAAAACTATTTTATTAACCCACTTACTTTAGTCGTGGGGACATGCACTAATTTTTGCACGCAACAGATTCATCGGTTTGTGGAGAACAAACTTTCTTTCCAATTCAATACCAAACTCTTGCGCAAACTCATTGAAACGGCGGTAGGAGCTGATTTGCTGGTTATACCATTTTCATAGCTGATTTTTTAAGTGAGTTTTTCAAATAAAATTCTGGCTTCTTCTACTAAATGATATTCAAATTTTGTTTTTTGTTCATCTCTTGGTAAATCATTATAATACAGTAACATTGAGTTATCACTAAAATCTTGTAATTCTCTATACCAAGTATACATGTGCTCTAATCCAAGTTCTTCTCCAAAAAAGTTTTTTGGTTGTATTTGATAAACATTAGCGTACACTTTATCATGTATAATATTCATTATTTCAAATGCTTTTTGTGGATCTAATAGTATTTCATTGAGATAATATCTTAAGACGATTTTTGCTGCTTTTATTTTCTCCGGAATATGAATTTTAGTTTCTCTTAAAGTTTTGTTAAAATATTGTTCAATTTCAAAAGAATTGTCTGTCCCCGACATACCTGCCAATATTATTAAAGCATCTGATTTAATTCCTTCCATTAAACCAGTTAATGCAATTTCCGGTAATTGAGAGATAGAATAATTACCTAAAACATAATTTGCAATTTTCTCTTTGAATGTCATTTCCTTTTTCATATTTCTAAAACTAACTTAATCTTATTAACCGCATATAACGACTTGTGAAGTTAAACTTCATCACTGCCAATTTAATTATAAAAAACTATTTTATTAACCCACGCTTTACTCGTGGTGACATGTACTAATTTTTGCCCACAACCGATTCATCGGTTTGTTCCCTTAAACTGTTTAATCAAAGAATGTCAAATGAAATATTTGCAAAAACAAGTTGAACGTTTCGGCTATACTCTTACTCCTCAACTGAGGTGAGTTCATTAGCGGCGCTGGTTATACCACAACTAATTTACAACTAATAATTGTTTTAAGAGATCTTCTTTGCTTGAATTCTGAAGAAGATTAATCGTTTCATCTAATTTTTTATTTCCTTTTAATTGTTTGAATATACTATCAGCTTTTTCAGATTGGCCAATAAATAAGTAAGAAGTTGCCAGATTTAATTTATTAGTTTCAACTGATTTACCTTTTAAGATTCTATTCTCAAATAATTTAATAGATTCATTATAAGAATTATTAGCTTGAATTGAATCTCCACTATGATCTAAGAGCATTCCCAAGAAAAAATGTCCTTCAGCTAAATCGGGTTTAATCTTTAATGAAAGTTTATTTGTTCTAATTGCTTCATTAAAATCTTTCATTGCAACTAAACAATTAACTTTGTTATTGTAAGCAGTATAGTAAGTGGAATCCAAAAATATAGCTTCATCAAATAATGCTAAAGCGTTTTTATAATCTTCGATTTTCATTTTTTCAACAGCAAGATTGTTTAATCCAATAGACTTAGAATTAAAACTATCTTGAGCTTTATTACAAGAAAAAATAGTAAACATTAAAATAGAAAAGATTAAATATTTCATATTAAAAAGAGGTATAACGGCGTAGCAACTAAACCGCTGCCAGACGGTTTACGCTACCAACACCACGTTTTACTGGTTATGTTAATTAGTTACTTCTCACTTTCAAAAAACACTACAAAGCTAAACTGCAAATAACACGACCAACTACAGCAGTCGGTTTTGAGTTGCATGTTATACGCATCGTTTGTAATTCAAAATATTCCTATCATTTAATTTGATTTTATTTCTGGTGTTACCAATTCAGCTAACTTATTAGCAATATCCTCTAATGAATCTTCCATCGTACTTAAACCACTTCGTGAGCCAAGTAAAGGACTTACTTCACGCAATTTTTCAAAAGTTGTGTTATGCACGATCGGAACAAGTAAATCACGAGCTAGGAGGGCAGAAAGTTCTTTGTCAGCAATTCCTTCACATTTAATGCGTTCAATAAAAGAAGGTGTAACTAATACGATGCCTACACGGGACTTTGCCAACCCTTTGTCTATTTCACGTAGTAAAGGTGAGCCTAGCAAAACATCTTTTTCGCTAAACCAAACAGAGACGTCTTTCGATTCTAAAAAATCATATAGCTCTTTCGCAACACCTTTGCGATCATCCCAAGCGTGACAAAGAAAAACATCTCGTAAGTCCGGTAAATCAGAACGTTTCTCCACATTTGCGCGAACAGGTGTTAGAGTTCGAATTTCTGCAGGAGTATATAAAATAGTAGAGCCGGCTGAAGACCAACGTGCCTTAGTTTTAGTTTGTCCACTACTACTACTGCTGCTACTACGACTTATTGAACTGTTTGAGGATGAAGAATAAGGTGAACTATAAGACGAATAAGAATTGTAACTACGACTGTAGCGACTACCACACACAGGGCAGTTTGCAGCTGCACTTGCAGTACGATGGCCATAAACTGGTGCTGTACATCTGGACATATTTTAATCTCCTTTGATTTAAAACCTTGGTCAATTTAGTAATGAATAAATTGCATAAAATTTATATTTATACGTAATTGCACTTAACCAAGTATATTTGCGTATAACTATTACTTCTACTGCCATAATTCCTTATAGTAAACATGGCAGCCTGCTTACTATCTTTAACCAAAAACTTTCTCTTCATTTTCTTTCCAATTCTCCCGCAGCCTAACACTCCCAATATTTAGGAATGTTAGACACGGAATTTATTTATTTCACTTCTTCAGAGATGCGATACAAACCTCATCTCTTCCAGTCAATGGTCATTGGTCAATAGTGATCAGTAGTTGCCTTGTTGCCAACTGCCGACTGCTTCGCCGAAGGCGAACTACCCACTGCTGACTGCCGACTGCCACTAATTCACCGGCGGAACATTCTGCTCAACCGGCGATGTCTGCTCTTCTTCTTCTCCTCCATCGCTCTTCGGCCAGGGAGAATCAAAAGATTTCAACTTCGCCGGATCGTTCTCATAGACTATTCTTCCCGCTTTGTTAATTGTGTTTACTGCATCATAGACTTTTAACGACGCAAGATTTCTTTCAATTGTATATTCTTTAAAATCACTCTCGGCTGCGCCAACTTGCGTAGCAAGTGTTTTCAGTTCTTCACTAAGTGTAACCCCTTCAGCTAAGAATGTTGCGGGCATTCCTTTTTCTGTAACGTTGGTTAAATATTTGGTTAATACATTTGCGGCGGCGGTCATCGCATCCCCCGTTAATACTGCATTTTTCTTGGCAGATACATAATCGGGGTATTCGGCAACTTGGGGTGATTTTGGTTTAAAGGCAAGTTCAAGATAGAATTCTCCGCTTGTTAACCACTTTTTACATGCTTTAAGCTTTGTCTTCAGCAGTACCGTCCAGGCGGCTTTTTCTTTTTGAATGTCTTTGTTCGTTTTAAAATTTCCGGTGGCTAAGATATCAGCCTTGAATTGGTTGATGAACGCCTCTGTTATACCCTGTCCGCTCATCTCCGGTTTATCTGCAAGATTTGAGTGACATTTTGTCGCTTCGGTAAGTAAAATTTTTCTGCTTACCGGCGGTTTTTTGATCTCGGACTTCATGCTCGTACTCCTTTATTTGTTTTATGAATTAGTTACATACAAAACAAAACGATCTGAAGTTATCTCTCCGCAAAAGGATCCCATAAGTTAAATCTGATACGAAAAAGATAAGGTTTTTACAACCTTGTTTAGGAAAGTAAGTTCACGAGAGAACCCCGTTCCCCATGGTTTTAAATAACCGCCGTAATTTTACGGCAAAAATAAATAAATGTCAATTACTTTTTTTGCGTGAATAATGTAAAAATTTGAACCCTGACTTAATCACTTAATCATAAATCGGGATAACAAAAACCAAAAAAATTATATTCATGGTGACTTTGTTTCATTGTGGCAAAACCTCCTCTTCACCAATCCGCCGCGGTGAATCCGTAATCAGTTTTCTACCTTCCAATTACTTTCCTCATTACAATTTTATATAAATATCTTTTCTGTGAGCTATTGAGATGAGAATAATTAATAACCTGCCCTCCTCTATTTCGTTTGTTCAACTGTTTTTGTACATGTTTGGGGATTACAATTTCAAACAGCATTTTTCTTTTGGGAGAGATGTTTTTGAAATTGTTTTAAAGTAACAAATTCACCGGCTTTTATAGCCGCGTCAACTTTAGGTTTTGCTTTTTTATATTCTTTAACATCTTCGTTGTCTTCAATCAATTCAAGCATATGGTTATATGTTTCAATATCCAGTATGATAGATTGAGGTTTTCCATTTTCATCAACGATGAAATGTTTTCTTTTTGCAGATAACATTTTTCTCTCACTTTTTGATGCAAAATAAATTTATTTTTGACTTATTCAAAGACAAATAAGTTGAAATAAAAACCGCTGAATAACTCACGTTACGTAGAATTTGTTCACATATTATTAAAATAGTGCGAAAATGTAGCGCAGACTTAAGTCTGCGTTACAGAATTTAACTCCAAAATATATTTTTGCGTAACATGAGTGAATAAGTCACCATAGGTAGAATATTCATTTGAATAGCCACGAGCTTTAGCTCGTGGACAAGATAGAAACCAAACTCTTGGCTTTAGCCAAATAAACGGCTGTTTTTGGCTAAAGCCGGAAAGCTGGGAGTTAAATTAACCCACGTCTTAAAAGACGTGGCAATACATGTTTGTATAATGCGTAAGGTGACTGAATAATATAAAATTTTAAACCCTGACTTAATCACTTAATCATAAATCGGGATAATAAAAACCAAAAAAACTATATTCATCGTGTCTTTGTTCCGCCGCGGCGGACTGGTGGCAAAACTTTTTCGCCACTGAGACACAGAGACACGGTTTCTTAGTTGAATTGCTGGCAAACTCTCCCCCTTCCTCCCGAATTCTCATCGTCCCAAAGTCTAATCATCCCAAAGTCCCACAGTCACATATTCCCACTCTTCTATTACCCTAAAGTCCATTTTTACCTCATTTCCCCACTATTCTGTCCCAAAACGCAACTATTCTGTCAACTTTTCCTACTGCGATGCCGTTTTACGCAACTATTCCATCACATTTAGCAAGTATTCTGTCATCTATCACTACTATTCTGTCACAGTTTGTCAGTATGTTGTCACAGTTCACGACTATTCTGTTCCGGTTCGCGACTATTCCGTTCCGGTTCGCGACTATTCTGTTCCGGTTTTCATCTATTCTGTTCCGGTTCGCAGCTATTCTATTGCCTTTCACTACTTTACTGTCACCTCACGCATCTAAGGAGTCATCAAACGCATCTTAGGAACGAGCTTTCGCGTCTAAGGAACGATCCCCAAGGTTGAGGAATCATCTTTCGACTGATCGAATGATTGCACGTCTGAATGAAAAACATTCATCCATTCATTCCCTATCATTCTTAGCTCGGCGAAGCCGACAACCTAAACTTTTTCAATCATCTATCTTCATATTTGTACAAATTTCTATTAATTTTCTCTTCGCGAACGTTGGGTCTTCTTTGCGAACTTTGCGAGAATTTATTTGAGGATACTATTCAATTTAAACTACCAGAGGTATTCTTTCTTATGGGACAATCTGCTTCCGGCTTGTCCAGGCTAGGGGAACCTACTCCTGTATTTGTATAATGTTAACAGGGCAATTTACAGCAGCTATTTTGTTTTCATCCAATTCATCATGTCCGGTCTGCAAGTAAAATATCCCTTTTTTTTCTTTACCTCCAATCAATACACTTTTGCCATCCTTTTTGGAAATTCTCCAACGCCAAGGGGCGGCTTCAACACAGGCATTGCTGCCAATACATTTTGAGCGATGATGAAAAATCCTAATCATCGGCAATTTCGATTTTGTACAATTTATCCGAGGGACGAACGATCTCTTCAATCGGCATTGAGAAACGGTCTCCTTTTTCAACTGTATCCACCTGAGTGTCATTTAGGCGTAATTCTTTTACATATGTTTTTATTATCCCGGTTGTTGGACCGGTTATAATAATTTCATCACCAACCTTAAGCGATTTGGTCTCTAACTTAAATTCACCAACCTTGATGTTTTTAAAATAATTTACACCGCTTCCAAGAAACACTTTCCGTTTAGTTGCTTTTGAGCCGTATACTTCGCTCCACTCCCCCATCTTTCTTCCGAGATAATAGCCATCCCAAAATCCTCTATTGAAAACAGTCTCGAGGTCATTCTTCCATTTTGTAACTTTATCTTTTGAGTAGGTTCCTTCAGCGATAGAGTCGATTGCTTCACGATAAGCCTTTGTAGTAGTGTAAACATAGTCTGAAGAACGACCCCGTCCCTCAATTTTAATTACTTCAACTCCGGCGTTTATTATTTGATCGAGAAAGTCGATTGTACAAAGATCCTTTGCGCTCATAATGTATTCATTATCAACAAGAAGTTCATTCCCCTCTTCATCTGTAACTACATATTCTCGTCTGCAATTCTGAACACATGCGCCACGGTTTGCCGACGAAAAATTTGAATGAAGACTGAGATAACACTTACCGGAAATAGCCATGCATAATGCTCCATGAGCAAATATTTCAACCCGTACCAGCTTTCCAGATGGACCGGTTATCCCGCGTTTTACAATTTCCCGGGTAATATCGGCAACTTGCATTAGACTTAATTCCCTTGCCATAACCATCACATCCGCAAATGCAGAATAAAATTCAACGGTTTCAATATTACTGATATTTGCTTGAGTAGAAATATGCAGGGGAACTCCTATTTTATTCGCATAGGCCATTACAGAATGGTCAGCAGCGATAATAGCAGAAATATTAGCTTCCTTTGCTTTATTAACGATTGAACGCATCAACTGCATATCGTGATCGTACATTACCGTATTAAGAGTTATATAGGACTTTAAACCATTATCAGTACATATTTTTGAAATCTCTGCCAGATCATCAAGTGTAAAATTTATTGATGATTTTGCTCTCATATTTAACTGTTCAATCCCAAAGTAGATTGAGTCCGCTCCGGCTTTTCTAGCAGCATGCAAAGCTTCATAAGAACCTACCGGAGCCATTACCTCAACTTTTCTTTTATTATTCAATATCAAATCCTTTCATAAAATTCAGACAAACAAGACATTAATATATTTTCGGGAGGTAAAAATTCGAAAAAGAAATATTTTCCCTCAAAACCAATAACCACTACCTAACCTGGACAAACCAGAACCAAATTATCCCATTATATGACCACCTTTGGCAGTTAAAATTGAATGATTGCATGTCTGAATGAAAAAAATTCATTCATTCATTTCCATTCATCCATGCAATTACATTTTTTAACTATCTAATTACCTAAGGAAAATCATCTTCTTCGTATCATGATATTTTCCGGCGCGGATGGTATAAAAATAAACTCCGCTTGGAACATGGTTACCGAGAGAATCAATGCCGTTCCACTCAACAGAATATTTTCCGGCAGACATATCTTCACTAACTAACGTTATCACTTCGCTTCCCAGCATATCGTAGATTTGCACATCCACATATTCCGGCAAAGGAATTGCAAATCCTATTGTTGTTGAAGGATTGAACGGATTAGGATAATTCTGCGCAAGCTCATAAAAATCGGGAACAACATGTTCATCTTCAACTTTAACCGAGGTTTGCGTTTTGAATCCAAAGGTAGAAGACCAGAGACTTGTTCCATATTGATTCTTCGCCGCAACCCGCCAGAAATAGTTTTTATTCAAAACTAACTTTGAGAGGGAAAGAGTTGTATCGGTTAAAACCGTATCAAGCAAAGTTGTTTGCGGTGTAATGGTTATACTTGATGCAAATATAAATCGGTATGACGATGCTGTGTTTGACTTAGCCCATTTGAACGTTGGATTAAGCGAAACACCGGTAGTTGCATGCGCCGGTTCAAGCAGTGTTATTGCCGCCGGGAAGCCGGTAGTAAAATTGAACGTTGCAGAATATCCGCTTTCTCCCGCCGGATTACTTGCTTTAACTCGCCAATAATATTTTTTCTCCCCCGCCAATTTCGTTAGAACGTAGGCAGTATCAACGACTACACTATTCACTATCAACGTTCCTGTGAACGCATTATTATCTGAAACTTGTAACTGATATTGGAAAGCATTCGTTGCGTAATTCCAGGCAAGCTTCATTGTATCTTTCTGCTGCATATCATCATTTGCAGGAGAAGCAAGCAATGGAGCGGGAGGAGGTAAAAGTTGAACGATGTTTGAAAGAGGACTCTCGGCGCCATACCGGTCTAACGCGGTTATACCGAAGAAAAGATCACCGGAGGAAGCAACAAGATCTTTTGGCGCTATTTCTTTAAGCGTAGTTACGTCCTGAATATTTTCGTTATTATCAATTTCACTTTGCGATGGTGTAGCGTTAGTAAATTTGTATAACACATAAAAGAAAGAAGAATCACCGTCGGGATCATTTTCTCCTTTATCCCAAACAAGTTTAGCGGCTGAAGTTGCCAAATCTTTTTCTATCCGTAAATTCACCGGCGGCATTGGAGCGTTGTTCAATTTCCAATCCATGATGGGAGTTAATGCCGGATATTTATAAAGAGTGTTTTTTAGTGAATCGGTGAAGCCCAGCAAATTATTTAAAGTAGAACTCGTATTGTACAGAACACTTCCCTGGCAAAAATTATCCGTCCGGTTTAAGCGGATCTGTCTTGGTAGTTCATTTGCAGTAAAAGGATTATTAATACGATAAACCGCATGACCAACATACATGTGCCTTCCGTTAGCTCCGGCGGAGTCTGCCCACCAGGGCATTAACTTGCCGTAATCTTGCCCGCCGCCAAATGCCCAATAAAGTTGCGGATTAATATAATCGATCGATTTATCGTGTAACCAAGCCATCGCATCACAATATATTTGATTATAATTATCCGCACCGGTAATTCCTGAAGGAAAACCGGGACGCCAAATTCCGCGGGGACTAATTCCCCATTTAATAAAAGGTTTTACTGCGGTGATACTATCGCTTATCATTTTTACAAGCGTGTTCACATTATTTCTGCGCCAGTTAGCAAGTGTCATATTCCCGGGATTGTATGAAGCAAAACTTGCAGCATCTTCCGAGAGCATCCCGTCAAGATAAAAATAATCGTCAAAATGAATTCCGTCCACATCATATCTTCTCACAACATCCATAATAACTGATAAAACATAATCTCTCACTTGTGGAATACCAGGATCGAGAATTCTTTTTGTGTCTTTTACAAATGTCCATTCAGGATGCTTTTTAGAAATATGATTTGAGGCTGTTGAATAATTTCCAACGTTCGTCTCTGCACGGTAAGGATTAAACCATGCGTGTAGTTCCATTCCCCGTTTGTGTGTTTCATCTATTGCAAATTGTAAAGGATCGTAATAAGGACTTGGGGCAACTCCCTGGAATCCGGTAAGCCAATAAGACCAGGGTTCGATTGATGAATTGTAAAGCGCGTCGCATTCCGGTCTTATCTGGAACATAACCGCGTTAACATTAACTGCTTTAAGTCCGTTTAGAAGATCTATCAACGCTTGTTTCTGCGATGCTGTTGAAGCGCCTCGCGTAGGCCAATCAATATTTGTTACGGTGGCGATCCATGCACCCCTAAATTCACGTTTAGGTACAAAGGTTTGAGCAAAAGATGAGAGACCAAAGACAAGAAGTGACAGTAGTAGAATTATTTTTTTCATGACCGATTCGCTTTTATTGAAATGTTTTGTACAGACTCAAGTTGACCGCACTATTTGATAAACCGTTAAAACGGTTGAAATATATCATGTTGTTCCATTAACACCTCGATTAATCGAGGTGTTAATGAAAGAAAAGCCCATATTGTTAACCGTTTCAACGGTTTTAGTTCTTTATAATTTTTAGGCGATCAATTTTGGTTACAAAAATAAAGAATTAATCGGTAAACTACTACCAAGTTAAACAGGAAGGATTAGTAAAAAGAAACATGAAGTTGCTATTACTCTACTGATTTCACTTCCCAAACTTTCTCCCATGTGTCTGTGAAAAACATGCAGAGTTTACCCCCATCTTCTAAAACAAAATACTTACTATCAGAACTAAATGCCATTTGATAAGTGTCATAATGACTATAAGCATTACAGCTATTAATTTCCCAAATTTTTTCGGGTAATCCACTTTTTAAATTACGAACAACTGCTACCGGCCAAAAAAAACAGCCAAAATATTTTGTGTCCGGAGAAATAACTTTAAAACCACTCCAATCATATTTCGCTTGAAAAATAAGCTCCGAAGTCACTGTAGTATCGGGTTGCCATTCATTGACTACTTGAAAACTATCGATAGAATATTGACGATAAAAACCTTTCAAAGTACCAAATAACAAGGTTTTTTCGTCCATTGTAAATACTGGAGCTCCTATATAAGTCTTTTTAGGAATTTCGATTTTATCCTTTATACTATCCCCTATCACATCCCATATGATTATATGTTTTTTTGACCAACCACCAAATAAATAACCGAGACCCTGTGCCATTTTTTCAAGAATTGGAAAAAATCCTCGATCGCCATACTCCCCAGTCCAATTTGATTCCTTCCAAAAGACAAAATAAGTACCATTGCTGCTTAAATCCATCTTTGCACCTGTGTAGCCATCAACTCCAAAAACTGAAGCAATTTTGCTACTTTTAAAATTTATACTTCCCGTATTAGAATTGATAATAACAGTATTTAAATATGTAACACAGATTATTTGTTCATTATCCGAGCTATATGCTAATCTTAAACAAGGGGATTTTAAAGCCCATTCTTTTTTCCAAGCCCATTTATTTTCTTTTAACAGGTATTTCATTAAAAAATATTTGGTATCCCCCGAAGCTGTTTTAAAGTTGGTCATAACCACAAAGCTTGAATCATCATGACTAATATTAAACGAATTTACACTTACATTTTTTTCAAGAGCTATTTCTTTTAACAAAGTACCATCTTTGATTGACCAAACATTAATGGCTGTTTGGCTAAAAAACTCTTTTATACATACTCCAATTATATCGTTACTTCTGGGTAAAAAGTACAGCAATTTATCGATTCTATTGTGGTTTTCTAACAATGTATCGCCTTGAGCATAGACACTAACAAAAATTAAAACCATTAAAAATGTTTTTTTCATATTCGATTTAGTTTTTGGAAAATATTTTTTTAAAAATAAAGAATTAATCGGTAAACTACTACCAACTTAAAACACATGGGCGATCCAGCGAATCGCCCACGTGTTTTTTTAATTTGTTCCCCTCTTGTCGAAATGGAGTTTCAACTTATACGGATGGTTGTTTATTTTTCTTCGCTACTCACAATTTCAATCGAAGCGCTTTTAAGTCCATCTGATTTAACAATCAGTTTTATCTTCCCTTTCTTTTCGGTTGATTGAATCACCCCAAGGCACATTCCGTTAAAAGCGTGGCGGAAATTTGCTTGAAATGATTCATGGCTTGTTTGCAGCCCGTTATCCACTCCGATAATTTTTCCTTCTCCCGTTACATCAAAATGAATAAGATTATCAGCGTTCGGAATGAGGGTTCCGTCTTTATCCAAAATTCTTACGGTAATAAATGAAAGATCAGTTCCATCTGCTTTTATTTTCTTTCTGTCTGCCACAGCTTCAATTTTATACGGCGCTCCGGCAGTTTTTATTTCTTTTACTAAAATTTCTTTCCCATCTTTTTTACCAACAGCTTTTAGCGTACCTGGTTGATAGTCCACTCTCCACATCAGATGAAAAATATCGGGTTGTTGCTTTCTTTTGCCGAGTGATTTACCGTTCAAGAAAAATTCAACTTCGTCGCAATTTGTGTAAGTCCAAACATCAACTTGTTTCCCCTTCTCCCAATTCCAATGAGGGAAAATGTGAAGTACCGGTTTGTCCGTCCACTCGCTTTGATATAAGTAATAAAAATCTTTTGGGAATCCGGCAAGATCAACAATACCAAAGTAGGAACTGCGCGAAGGCCATATGTATGGAGTTGGTTCTCCGAGGTAATCAAATCCCGTCCAGAGGAACATACCGGAAAGGTAATCATATTTTTTAATGAGCTTCCACGTTTCCTCATTTGTTGAACCCCACGGCGCACTGCAATTATCGTACGCCGAACACATCTGTTGCGGATTACCTTGAGTGAATGGGATGTCCCATCTTATTGGCCAGCGGCGAATGCTGTCGGACGGCATATCATAAAATCCGCGCGTTGCCAATGATGAAGTTGTTTCGCTCCCGATAAATTTTTGATTCGGATAGTTTTGAGGGAAAGCTTCATAATCATATTGATGATAACTGAAACCAATAAGATCGAGCGCGCCGGACTTATTTAAGAAATTATCCGGTTTTGTATAATCCATATTAGAGGTAACGAGACGGGTAGTATCTAAGTTTTTAACTATCGAAACCAACTCACGGGTAATTTCTATTCCGCTGCTGTCACGTTGTTCGGGAATTTCATTGCCGATACTCCAGATAAAAACACTCGGATGGTTGCGATCGCGCAGAACCATATCTTCCAGATCGCGCTTGTGCCATTCTTTCCAGTTTAGCGAATAATCAAACTCAACTTTTTTCATCGCCCACATGTCGAACGCTTCATCCATAACGATAATTCCCATCTTATCGCAAAGGTCCAAAAGTTCCGGCGCTGGAGGATTGTGCGAAGTGCGGATCGCATTCACTCCCATTCCTTTCATAATTTCAATTTGTCTCTCAATTGCACGAATGTTTATCGCAGCGCCGAGAAATCCAAGGTCGTGATGGTTGCAGACTCCTTTTATTTTCATTGCTTTTCCATTTAAGAAAAATCCCTTAGCTGCATCAAAATAAAATGAGCGAATCCCGAAAGTAGTTTCGTATTGATCAACCGTCTTCCCTTCGCTCTCAATTTTAGTGATTGCTTTATAAAGATTTGGATGTTCGGTATCCCAGAGTTTCGGGCTAAGAATTTCTATTTTCTGTTCTGTCTCAGTAACAACTCCCGACGGAATCTTAATAACTATTCTATCACTTTTCACTTTCTTACCTGATGGATCGAGAATATTGGTCACAACTACTACCGACTTTTCAAGATTGAGTGTACTTCGAACTTTTATTTTAACCGAAACTTGTGCAGCTTTTATTGTTATAACAGGAACTGTAACAAATGTTCCCCAGTGATCAACATAAATTTTGCAGGTGGTAACAAGCCAAACATTTCTGTAGATGCCGGAACCGGAATACCAGCGTGAGTTGGGCTGTTGGGAGTTATCAACTTTTACAGCGATAATATTTTTCTCTTTTCCGAATTTCAAATAAGGAGTTAGTTCATATCTGAACGAACTATAACCGTATGGACGCTTACCCAAATAATGACCATTGATCCATACTTCACTATTATGGTAAACTCCGTCGAAGTCAATAAAAACAAGTTTATCTTTTTGTGATTCAGCGAGTGAAAAAGTTTTGCGGTACCATCCGATTCCTCCCGGCAGCGCGCCGCCGCTTGGTGTTGCCGGATTGTCTTTACTAAATTTTCCTTTTATACTCCAATCGTGCGGAAGATTTAAGATACGCCAATCTTCGTCGTTAAATGAAACTTCTTTAGCACCGGTTTGGTCACCAAGAGAAAATTTCCAATCGTGGGTAAATAGAGTGCTACGTTGAGAGTTGTTTGTCTGTTGCGCCAAGTTTATTTCGGTTGACAATAAAACTGAAAACAAAACCGTCCAAGAAATAAGACGAAAAGAGTTGATGGTAATTTTCATATTCATTCTCTACATTTATTAAATGATTTTATTTAAAGAAATTCCAAAACTTGCAGTAAAAGAATCTTGTGGATTCAGAAAGATCAATCCTTCACTATTGTTGAACGAGTTAATGTTGGAAGTCATCGGTTCAATAGCAATAGTTTTTCTATCAGGTGGCGTATAGATAACAAGATATTGATATTTCCCTTCGCCGGCTTCCTGCCAGATACAAAGATTAATGTTGCTATCTTCCGATATCAGACGAGTTTCAGTTTTTCCCTTTCTCAGTATCTTAAAGCATGAATCAAATTTTCTATCACCAATTATTTTCCCATCGACGAACTCATCAAATATTTCTCTTTTACCGGTTGGAATCATTTGGGAATCGAGTTCAATCAGTTCACAGTTTTCAGTCTTCAGTTTTAAGTTGTCAATGTCAATTCCTAGATCAAAGTAGAAATGCCAGCCATCGCTAAGCGGCATTTGCTTGTCCGAACTATTTTTTATGGTTGTTGTGCAGGTAAGTCCAATTTGAGAAAGTTGATAAGTCAACTGGATAATGTAGGCGAATGGATAACCTGGTAGATCCCCCGGATAATAATATTCAAGTAAACAAGAAGCAATATTTTCTTCAACTCTCTTTCCAATCACCTTGAATTTTTTATCGTACATAAATCCGTGACAAGCATTATTTTCTTCCGGATAATTTTTTATCAGTTTATGGGCAACCGATTTGAAAGTGTACTTCCCTTCTTGAATTCTTCCAGCGAAAGGAGAAAGTTTTGCATTACAAAAAATATCATCTCTATTTTCGGAATGAACATTTTCAATCTTCTTAATCACCGAATTTAGTTCAACACCGTTATGAAGATAGAGTTCACTTAACCGCGCACCGGAACCGGGAAGAATGGTGGCAAATTCATTTGTGGAATTATTCTTAACGGTTATTTCTAATCCGTTGCCGCCTGTAATTTCAGTAATTGAAAATATATTTTCTCCCATCACATTATTTCGTTGTTAAATAAATTGATTCGATCTCAAAACCGGTTTCAGTTTTTTCTTTCATGTTGCTTCCGCAAACAAGTTGAATTGCACTAAGATCAAATGGATTTAGCTCTTTAGCATCGCGCAAAGATTCTCTAACACGCGGAAGAAAAAAAGGATATGAGTTGGGCAGCACAAGTGAACTTCCGATTTTAAAATTAGAAAGAGGAACCACAATTTCCTCCCATTGTGTTTGCAATTCAACATTAGATGTAAAACTTCTTCCATCTTCGGTCAGTAAATTTAATTTTATTGTTGAAGCAGTATCTTGATTTGAACGCCCTCTTATTACTAAATAACGATAATCATTATGTTCACTCATATTTGATTTTACTTTTTCATCAACCGCAAGTTGTACGCCAAAAGGAATTTCATTTCCATCGCTATATCGAACTTTAACTGATAAAGATGAAGTGTTTCCGTCTTTTCCATTTTTGTAATTGATATCGTACTGCATTGTTTTACTGTAATGCGGAAAGAGTAAGTCTTTCCGATCGCACACTGCGGAAAACAAATTTAGATTCTCTCCCGGTTTGCTTATAGCAATCTTCCACGGATTATCAATTCGAAAATCCCAATCATTCGGCGAACCGTTAATACCACCGGGAAATGTTACAACTTTATTTCCGGTTTTAATCGAAAGACAATATTGCACTTCGCCTTCAGAAAATATTTTTGACGAATCGTTAAATAAATAAGTAAAACCTTCACCTTTCTTTAGAGAATATTTAGCAAAGTTTCTCCATCCAAATCGCTTAACATAAAGTTCTGCACCGGATATTTCTTTTTCAGCAGCAATTTGAAATTTAAGCTGTATCGGTTTTCCTTCAAGTTGTTTATCTTGCGAAACATTAACAATATTAACCGGATCGGATTTTTCCTTTGGAATATATAGTCCGGTGAGAAACTTTTCACTCCCGGAAAGATTCTTATGAATTGTTTTTTTATTTGTCTGCGATGTAGATAATAAATAGATACCCGGCTTAATTTTTAATTCAGAATTTTCAACTTCAAAAGAAATTTGCTTTTTCCCATTCAGTGAATTAACATAAAATTTATTCGTCAAATCAGCAAGTTTGATGGACATGCTTCTTTCATTCCAATATAACCGGGCAACCTCGCGTTGCATATTTGTCGGTTCAAATGGATCGCACAACCAGAGCGCATCGGGATAAACTTCGAGTTTCCAAATTCCATCTTCAAGTTTATCGAGGAAATAAGCGCCGGTTCCATCATACTTCACTAGTTCTGAGTTACCGCATCCGGCAATGTGTTTTAATGATTTTACGTTTCGGGGAATATTTGTTGTACTGCTTGAATAATAAAAACACGAATCGGAATTCGCAATACTCAAGTCTTCATCATAACTCACCCGAAAGTTTTCAAATTGATTATTCTTCGGATAATCACCATAAGATCTATTTAGCGGAAGTTCATGGAAAGCATATCCCGCAATCATCAAGCTAATTGCTTTTGATGGTGTGTACAACAAGTTCATGAAGTGAGTTGGATATTCCGTATTGCTCCATGCGATCTGTGAAGGTTCGTACGAAAACATCGTCGCGAACTGCATTCCGGCTTCTCTAAAACTTCTAACCATCGCGGGATACATATAAGAACCGCCAACATCCGCTGCTTCAAATTCATAGACCATTTTTGCTTTATTGTTATAACCGAAAATGTTTTCGGCAGGAATTTTATAATGATCAACATTGAATAAAAAATTTCCCTTCAACATTTTATTGTGAACAAGATCAGTTGGATACCATTGGAACGAAACACCCTGAACTTTTGCATTGCAAACTGCTTGCGCTTGCACATCGTTCCAGTTCTGACTGATATTGTAAAAAATAGGTTTCGTGTATTCCGCTCCACGCAAAGCATCAACCATTTCATTGATGTAATTTGTAACAATCTTTCCGTCGTTCGGATGAAACGGTTCATTAATAATTTCCATCGCAATAATTGACGGATCATTTCCATAAGTATATTTTGAGTATGGATTACGATGAGTGACGAACTGCTTCAAATAATTTCGTTGTGCTCTTCTTGCGTTTTCATCTGTGATGAGTTGAAGTTTGGAATATGGTTGAGCAAATCCTTTAGTAACGCCATCCGGCTCGGGCCAGCCGTTTCCCCACCAGGCAATTGGTGTAAGAATAGTTTTTATTCCATTCGATTCTAATTTCCACAAGAGATAATCAAGTAAATCCAGATGTTCATTCGCAACTATATTTCCGGCGCTATCTGTGATTTCTTTATCCCACACGTGCACGCGGAAGGCATCAAAACCAAGTCGAACCATTTGTGCAACATCGAGATCAATTGCTTGCTTGAGATTAAGACCTAATTTTTTCTGCGCACGGTAAGAGTATGCAAAAGGAGTCGTGTAATTAACGCCAAACAGTTTTACTTCTTCGTTTGAATTTTCCCACCACATAATTCCCGAACTATCAACAAAGACATTTTGCTTTTGCGGTTTGTTGTTTTGCGGAAAAGAAAACATCGCAATTAAAATGAATATAGAAAAGAAATACTTCAATGCTGATCTTCCTTAAATGAAGTCGATATAATCTTCATCATTCGTGTGTATTCGTGAAATTCGTGGCTTTATTTTAACAAAATCATTTTGCGCATTTGCATTTGCGAACCGGTTTCCAACCGCAGTAAATAAACGCCCGAATTAACCGGCGCTCCCGATTCATTCAATCCATTCCAAATAACTGAGTGAACACCGGCTTCTTCAATTTGATTTACAAGCATTTTTACAACTTCACCTAAAAGATTAAAAACTCTTAAATGCACATTTGATTTTCCTGCAATTGAAAATATAATTGTTGTTGCCGGGTTAAACGGATTGGGATAATTCTGATAAAGCATAAATTCATTTGCGACCAATGGCGTTTCTTCTTCAAGTTCAGTTAAGGGATTCTTATCATTAAAGAATTTCCAAACCAAAGTTGAATCCGATTCCGGCAAATTGAAAACTCTATTTTCAATACCAGATTCCCATCCACCGAAAGTACAATTAGTGACATAAAATTTATAACTGATTGGCGTACCGGAAGTGATTTTATTCTTCGGGAAATAAGCAACTCCCGACCAAAACGATCCCGAACCCACGCTTATCGGTTCTTGTTTTAAAAGCACATTGCTGAAATCCCATGATAGAACTCCTGCGGAACTTGCTGAATCACCACGAACGGTTACCAACATTGTCTTTGCGGCGTCAAACAATCCGGCTTTGATAAGATGAGCAACATTCACTCTAAACAAAATTCCTACTGAATCTGTTTTACTTTCAATCGGTGACCAGTACTGGGGAGCTTTAGTTGTCGAACCATTGAAAAATTCCAAATCCAACACGGTATCTTTCAATCCGGCAGTGAATAAACGGTAGTTTACTGCCGAACTATCGAATGGAGTTATCTGCCCTTCCCAACCTAAGCTTCTGTAAGTGGGAACTGAAGAAGAATGCCCAGCCCAGAACAAAAATTGTATTTCATCAGCGGGATACATTTTAAAAGTGTATTCCCAATAATCCCCGCCAACATTCTTCAACTTTATTTGTGAGTTTATATCCCAGGTAAATTTTTCGCCACTCGGGAAAAATCCCGAGCTAACTCCGAATATTTGTCCCCTTGCCTGAACTACTCCGGTACTTTTAAGTGTATCTCCAAGTGTTGAAGTGTTAAGTCGAAGAGTAACATTAACGGTTGACAAACTATCATTGCTTTGAAATGCTTGTAGAGTTGAAAAAGCATTTCCTGTAAAATCGAACAACGCGTAATTCTCCCAGGCAGAACCAACTGGAGAAACGGAGATATAAGCCGGCTCCCAGTAGAAAAATCCTATGCCTCTGCCGGAAGTCGTATTCTTTATCAATTTAATTAGGTAAGTTAAAAAATCTCTCTGCCCTTGCGGATTAACGGGATAACCGGCAGGCAGTTTCGCCGGATCAAATCCAACATTATTTACACCATCATTTAAATATTGAGTAGTCCAGGGATAAGCAGTCTCAACGATTATAATATCTTTGTTGTAGCGCGTAGCAAGATCGTTCAAATTATTTTGCGCATTGGTTAAAGAACCATGCCACCATGGATAATAAGATAAACCGATAATATCAAAAGTAACTACATTAGATTTCAAGTTATCATAAAACCATCTGCATTTTGCATTATCTCCGCCCTCGCTAAAATGGATCATTATTTTTGAAGTTGTATCAACATCTTTTACCCCTTGGATTCCTGCTTTTAACAAAGTAGTAAAATTTCCCCAGCCGCCAACACTGATCTTTCCATCAGGCCAAAGCATGCCGCCTGTTATTTCATTGCCAACTTGTACCATATCCGGCAGTGTGTTCTGATCCTTTAAAGCTTGGATGACACGCTTTGTATAAGCGCGAACACTATCCGTAAGAACAGCAAACGAAAGACCATTCCATGCAGCCGGCTTGTTTTGCTGCCCCGGATCAGCCCACCAGTCGGAATAATGAATATCGAGTAGAAATTTGAATCCTTTTGCTTTAACTTCCTTTGCAAACGCGAGAGTTGAATTTAAACCGCAATATTGATTTGAAGGAGTGTGCCAGAGACGGAGTCTTACATAATTGGCGCCGTTATTTTTGAAGATATCAAGGACGTCATCGGCAACATTATTCTGCTTCCAAACACCACCGGCATCTTTAATTTGAGGAGTAAATGAAATATCTACTCCTCTAATAAAATTGTCTGAATTGGTTTGTGGCAAAACAGTTATAGTGAAGAGGATCGAAATCCACAAAGAAAATAATTTTTTCATAATTCCTATTTAAGCAGAAGCATTTTCTGAACCTTAGAAAAACTTCCAGCTTGTATTTTTAGTAAATAAACACCTGAGTTGACGGAAACTCCGTTTTCATTCATTGAGTTCCATACGACGCTGTGAACACCTGCGGTTTGATGCTGATCACTGAGTGTTGCAACTTTTTCTCCGACTATGTTGAATACTTCGAGTTTTACATTTTCCGGATTCATAATGGAATATGATATCACTGTAGAAGGATTAAACGGGTTCGGATAGTTCTGATATAGCGCATACTTATTTGGCAATATATCAATATTTTCGTTTATCGCATCGATCGAACCTAAGTTTGGCGGATTTTCAACAGTTAAATTATTTTGCATCCAGGGCACTTCAGCAAGACTAAAAGATGAGGGCCAGGTTACTGTACTTCCATTTACACTTGTAGGAACAATATACTGATAATATCTTCTCCCAAGACTCGTTCCTCCACCATTCATTACTTCGCCGGTACTTGAAGTATAAGTGATCCTGTAACAAACCTGGTAAAAAGTCGGGGCGTTTAAACTTACAGTTGCCGTGTATTTGCCGTCTGCATTTGGAGAAGTAAGCATTATTCTATTGTCGGTTCCGTACATTGTTTGATGTTGTGTTATGGGAATCAAACATCCATCAAACTGAATGTAGACCGTATCAATTCCCGGTCTGAAGAGGGTGTTTGTTGGATTTGTAGTTGCGTTCGTCGCCGGTATCATATCAATATTAAAAGTTAGATCGATCGGCGTTCCGATAACGCTATTCGGATGAAGGCTGTTAAAGAATTGCTGATCGGCGCCAAAATCGCCTGTAACTGTTTGATCCGATAGCGCGGGGAAATTAAAAATTCTATCTCCGCCGCCGGTAATTCCCGGTTCTTCCCAACCGTTGACCATAAATAAGCCCGGAATATAATTTGCATGCGTTGTATCAAAGCGGGTTGTATCCCATGCGATATAATATTTATAAATTATCTCTGAACTTTTCGATAAAGTAAACGGTTCGGTAAGTATCCACTCTTGAATTGTAGGAACATAGGTCATCTTCAGCATAGTTGGTTCTGTATCGAAAGTAAAGGATGATGGAGGCCAACCTTTTGCGCCTGTAACAGCTATTTTATCGCCAAGTCCACGATTGAACAATCCTGCTTTTTCAAGCGCGTCTAATTTTAATCTGAAGTTTACATTTCCAGTTACAGCCGGACCGCTTGGAGCTCTATTGTTAAAGTAAGCCCAATTAATAGTAGTGTCACTGGCAGTCAAAATGCTATTCGTAAATTTAAAAGAACGATCGCTAATGCTCTCCCATGTTGAACCGTTGATCGTGAATTTAAATGATTGAACCGTTCCGTCTAAAATGAGTGCCTTCGGAACATACGCTGTACCCGACCAAAATGAACCTTTATTTACACTGTTCTTTTCTTGAGAGAGACTTACAACTTTAACCCAGTTTGGAGATGCTCCTAAAGGTGCGCTTCCCCAAACTTCAGGTGTCTGCGACGCAGGATTAAAATCTGAAACTCCCCCCATGTTCACACGGAAATAAACAGCGAGTGTGTCTGCATTCTTACGGAACGGTGTCCAATATTGGGCGAGGGTACTTTCCCAGCCATTATAATATTGCATCGGTAAATTCATATCGGTATTGCTTACAACAATTCCGCGGTTCGTGCCGGCAAAACTCGTTCCTGAATTAAGCGGACCTTCCCAGCCTGTCCAGTGAAATGTTGGATGTTTTAAATCAGAAGTATAAGTAACAAACTTATACTGAATTTCATCACCGGCAGTAGCTTGAAATTTAGCCTGCCAATAATCGCCGCCGATATTCGTGCATCTTATTCCCGTTAAAGTGTCCCAAGTAATTTTAGGAACGGTCGTTCCCAATTTCGATGCGCCGCAAAGTAACACAATGCTGTTCGGACGCAAAGTATCCAAACACGTTGATGTATTCACGGTCATCGTTACATTAACGGTTTGCGCGTTGGTTTGAAGTCCTGATGATCCGGCGAACAGTACCAGTATTAGTGACAAAAAGACGAAGTTGAATTTGTTTTTCATTTTTCTATCCTTTACTATTTAACTTGTTAATAAAACTCATACTCTTTCTTCTACCATTTTCCATTCAAGTACAATCAATTCAGTTTATCCATTTCATAACTTAAGTTGAAGCGTGAACCGGTTTGAACTTCCAAGATGAACAAAGTTTTGATAAGCGTAATCAAAGGTGATCAAGACGCCGCCGATCAAATCAATTTCGTGGATGCTTGTTCCAAAGGTAAACGTCGCTTCATTATTCGGAAGGAATAAATCTTTGTATCCTCCGCGGACTTGAAATTTATCTTTCAAAAACCCGAGTTCACAGCCAAGGTTTACACTTTGCGCATTATCGTTTGGACTAACACCATCCATTGCCAAAGTCACTCGAACATCATCATTCTTAATGATTTCGTCTGAAATTCCGACACGCATAATTAGCGGTAGATCGAATGCGTCAGTGTTCAATCTTGCAGTTATACTTTGGTTTGTTCCCTGCTGATTTGAGATAACTGCTGGGATGAAGAGGTCTTCACCAGTCATTTGAATTTTCGTTCCAAAATTGGAAATACTTGCGCCGAGTCTTATTCCGGCGAACGGAGTTTGAAATAAAGTCCCGATATCAAAACCGATGGCGTTGGCGTAATCGTTGTAAATAGTTTCTCTTATATATTTAAAAGTCCCGCCGATCGAAAAGCGGTCTGTTAAATTGCGGCTATAAGAAACTCCCACAACGAAACTTGAAGCGTTAAACATTTCACCGGTTCCCATCGGTTGATCGGGAGTAGTGATTTCCATGTCGTTTGTGTGCATAATGCCAAGACTCAATCCCGTTGTACCGAAATCTGCCAAAGGAATTGTTATCCCGACAAAATCAAAATAAATTCCCGGCAGCCAGAGAGCATGGTCAACGAGTAACGTGTTAGCTTTTATTGATGCGGTTGCTGCGGGATTCCAATACAAAGCCGAAGGATCGTTCATCATGGAAACGTAAGCGCTTCCCATTCCAATTGCTTGAGCACCAACCGGAATCCGCAAAAAGGTGGCTCCCGATGTTCCAACTTTATTAACCGATTGAGCAAACGTGAATGACGTAAAACTCCAACTGCAGAGAAGCATGATGACCACAAAATATTTATTCTTTTTCATTTTCAACTCTGTTCAATTTCTATTTTATAATTGCGAAGGTTCCGGTTTTTTGTCCAACACCGGGCGCATCAACGTGATAAACATATACTCCGTAAGAGATTTCAAACTTTTCATCGCTTAACACATCCCAAATCTCAGTTCCGTTTTCGGCAAGTGCATTGTGGCCTATCTTTTTTACAAGTGCGCCGCTTACATTAAAAATTCTGATCGTACACTGCGTTGGTAAATTAATAAAATGAATTTCACGCGGTCCTCTTCCGCTTGAATAGGTGTTGCGCGGTTCCCAGCTTTCAGCAGCAAGATAAGGATTCGGAACAACTCTAATATTTGAGAGATCACTTTTTGCTTTTTCTGTTGAGATGGTTGAACCTTGCATTTTGAAAGTGTAAGTGTCGTACGAAAGAAAAGGTTTAAAGAGAACAATTTTAAGAGAGTCACCTGATTGTGGATTCCGGTTTCCCTGCCGTTTATTTAACACGACCTGCCAGGTAAATTGTAGTTTCTCATTCTTGTTTTGTTCGAGGAAATAAATTGCATCCACAAGATTTGAGTTCGTTGGATGAATGCTGAACTTTCCGTCATTGCCGTCAGCTTCGCTGAACGCAAATGGAATTTCTTTATTCTGTGTTAGACTAATGACTTTAAAGTTTACCGCTTTAGACGGAAATTTTATAAATCCGATCGCGGTATCTTTGGAAGTTCCAATTCCAACATCGCCGAAAACAATTTCATAATCATTTGGACTTTTTACTCCGCTAACCGAAAGTAAAGTAACGGGATCAAAGTCAAATGAATAAGCTTCGGTATTGTTCCAACCGGTTAAACTGTTATTGATTGAAATAGCCTGAACATTATTCAAACCTAAACGGAAACCTTCAGTTACCGGAAGTTCAGCGCCGTTTATCAATAGTGTATCTTTATCGAGAAGCGTTACATCCTTTGTGATATTCTTTATAGTGAACGATCTGGTTGTAGTAAAATCTTTATTGTTCACTTTGTAGGTTGTATCGGCAAAAGAAATTTGATATTCGTTCTCATTCTTAATTGCTGAAGGATCAACAACTTCAATATTAATTGAACCGCTCGCACCACCGGTGCTGTGCTCAAAAGATTTTACTTCCGGAGGTAAATATCCCGCAGCCTCGGATGATGGTCTTACTATTGCAACGTTTATTCCGTGAGTAATCGTCCCATCTGGTGAAACACTAACTTGAATCGGAGTTTCAGCGGGTGCAATATTTCCCGCAGGATAACCAAAGTTATATGCTGTTACCGCGTAAAAATATCGTTGTCCATTCACAACGTTTGTATCAACAAAACTGTGCTTCAAGCCGGTTTCATCCCCAAGCCAGAACTTCACACCGTTAATATCTACTTGACTAAAGCCTTTAACTCCATCAATCAAATCCGATTGATCTGTAGGGTTCAAAAGAGTTTTTACTCCAAATCCATCGGTGATAACTTTTGCATCGAGGAAAGCCGCGTCTGTTGCACGGTAAACGCGGTAGCCTTCAAAATTTCTTCCGTTGCCGCCGATTTTATTTATGTAACGATCAAAAGATTTTTCTGCAAAATCATCCCAGTAAAGAGTAACTTTTTTATCTCCGGGAACAGATGTTACCGTAACTTGCTGCGGCGCCGAAGCGAATTGATAATCAGCTTGATAAGCAAGATCGGCTTGATGCATTTTAGCCGTAACACTGGCAACGTCGTCATCTTTTGTATTTCCGCCACCGGCAATGGCGATTGAAACTGCCATGCGCTGCCGTTGTCCGGGCAGCAAAGGGAAAAATCCTGAAGAAACATAAACATCATAATCACCGATGCCTCTAATCAGATTTATATTTCCGGGAACCATCAGCAAATCCCATAAACCTTGATCTGCAGCCGTTGAAAAATTTAACGCGCCAACGGGAATTTGTACAGCGCTTGTAACTCCAAGTTGATCGGATTCGCCCACATCAGTTTTATCAATATTTGGTTCGCCGGGAAATTCAGTATTTACTCCGGTTGTCGCTTTACTGTCGGATTCTCCAGCGTCTCCAGTATGTGATACACCATCCAACCCAACATCATCAAGGATCGGATCCCAATCTGCATCATTATCAAATTCATCATCACGTGACTCATCTATCATAGGCGCAACGTTGGCATAATTCCAAACAGCGCCTGTATCGGGAACTGCAAATCCCCGTTTGATCGTATCTCCAATTGCAAAGTGATTATAATTTATGAAGCGTACCGGTTTTACAACTCCGGTATATTGGTTCACATGGTTTAAGTGAATTGAAAGACGTTCATCGATCAGTCCATTTAAATTATCGTCGTAGCCGTTTGAAACAGTGTCTTCAACAAGTGAAATTCCATTTGCCGGAAGAAGATAATTTTTTCCCAAACTGGAAACCGTTCCTCCACCAACAGGATAAGTGGAAATTACACGGTTGTAAGTGTTGGGTTGAATTAGAACAATTTTATCTCCCGGTTTAAGAAATTGAGCGTTAAAATCTTCCGCAACAAAATGGGGACAAACAGAATCGGCAACTCCGGTAACTTGTGAAAGAAGATTTGGGAAATCATTAGCATCGCCATCGTTATCAATACCGTCAACACTATTACCGGGAGTTTCAATATACTTTACAGCGCCAACACCAACCGGATCGGTTCCGAATGCTGCGCTGCCTCTCCGGTCAGCGCTTGTTAGAAAAGTTATCGCTGTTGTTAAATCGACATAAGGATAATTGTTCGGACCAACGCCGCCAACGTAATCAGCAACGAACATCATAAAAGCTGTTTTATCAACCGGTTTTGTTCCATCGTTCAGCACATCATGAATAAAAAATACCACGTCATTGATCAACACTTGCGACCACGCCATTGTGCGGACATCAACGATGTAGCCTAGTCCGCCGCGCGTTAGATCGGTTGTATCTGACGTATAGGGATAACGTTTATACTTGTCATCCGATGTAACAAAATAAAATTCTTGATCAGCGTTAAAAATATTTTTTCCGAAATAACCATTCCACGAACCGGGCCAACCGGGATCGTTCGCATCGGTTCTTTTATTCCGCCAGCCGCCTTGATAATCTTGGGGCCATGAATTTTTATTGTCGCTGCGCGCAATTTCTTGCTGCTGTGGATTTATAAATCCTCTCACCGGTTCAAAATTCCAGGTGTTTCCACTTGGATCACTTTTATAAACGGGCATTTCTACAAGATGAATTGTCTTCCCGGAATTATCTACCACTTCTCCTGATGCCCAAAATGAAATGAGTGCGATGTAAATTCTTCCCGTGTTCTTTGGCCATTCGTAAGAGAAATAATTCGCTTGTCCGTTCGGATTTCCGCTATAGCCCGAATTAAAAATTGTTGCGCGAATATTATTTCCTTCGATGTTAGAAAATCTTCTGTAGTTTTGATCGCCTCTAAAATCGGACGGAGTATAATCCAATACTTGCGCGGCTGCATTCGCGGTGAAGAGCAGGATCAGTAAAGACGAGTAAAATTTTATTTTGAACATTCCCATACCAATCAATTAGTAAATGATATTTTGGTTCCGAGATAAATGCTTCGCGGCATACTATAATAATTCGGATAAACGAACCATCCCGCATCAGCGTTTGTTGCGGTTTTTTGCTGAAGCGTATAGTCGGGTTTGCCGGTATCGCCATACACAGTTACAGGATTTTTTGAATCAAGTAGATTGAAAACTTTTAAAAACAACTGCACATTTAAGCCGGATGTAATTGAAAAATCTTTGTGTACCTGCATATCAACATTTGCGATCAATGGTTTTCGCCGGCTGTTGTTCGGAAGTCCCGGAATAATATTTCTGCCCGAATAAGCTCCTGCAGTAACCGCCGGAGTGTAAGGCTGACCCGTGCTAATTGCGGCGATAATGCTCGCTCCCCAATCACCACTGCCGACATAAAGATTACTGTTAAGTGTATGCGTTTGATCCCAATCCAGCGGAGTTAAATAACGGGTTGGCTCCGCACCGTTTTGCTGCGAAAAAAATTCTTGTTCGGGAGATGAGTTGGTTCCTTCGGCAATTTGAAATGTGTAATCAACTCCGAATGAAAAATAATCTGCAAAACGTTTTTTAACGGAGAGTGTTACACCGCGAGCATTTGCAAAATCACGATTGATCCTTTTTGAATATGAAATTCCCGCAACAACAGTTGGGATGGCTTGACTTGACGAAATCCAATCGCGGATGTCTCTGTAATAAGCTGTAACATCAACAGCAATTTCTTCAGTGAATTGCTGCTGTAATCCGATTTCATATATTGTGGTACGTTGTGGTTTTAGATCGTTATTACCGAATGAACCTTGAATTCCCTGTGTCGAAGTAAGTTTGAATTCATCGCCAATATAGAGTTGGCTGTAATCGGGTATTTGTTGAAATATCCCGAATGAAAATCTGATGATGCCGCGATCGGTTATTGGATAGGAAATTCCGAAGCGGGGACTTAATCCGGTTTTTATTGTTGTTTTTTTATACCAGTATTTTTCGCGTTCAGCAACAGTAAGCTTATTTCCATCTACTTGTTCATCAAGACTGATTTTTCCGTCATTATTCAAATCGCGAAAAGTATTTTCTTGTTTGAATGGATTATTAATATCGGGATCGGAAGCATCAACCGGCATTTTTCCTCGCGGGTTGAATAAATCAAACCGGAGACCGAAATTGATAATCACACTTGAGAACTCGATCTTATCTTGTGCGTAAGCGCTAAAGCTAAAGGGATTTCTTTCAAACTTGTCATGTTGCGGAGTATCGGTTCCCGGAATTGACGGGACGAAAGGAACAAGCTGCTGCCCGTTTGATCCAAGCGCCGGAATCAATGTAATATTTTCGTAGAATAATTTATCAAACTGCGCCTGTACTCCAATCTTTGCAAGATTTATGTTGTCTATCTGGCTTGTTAAATCCCATTTAATGGTAGCACTCTTTGTACTTCTATCAAAATGATTTAGATCCGTTCCGGCAGTAAGAAAATGATAACCGGCGATGAGTGCTGAGTCGGGCGAAACATAACGTGGATCAAAAAGATTTTCATAAAGATGAGTAGCGTAATTATTGTTTTTATAAGCGAACGTCAACTCTTGAAAAGTATTTAAGAACAAAACATGCGTGAACGTTCCAAAGAGGCTATATCCCTTTGATTTAGCGCTGCTCGATCCATTTGGATTCCATTGATAGATGTGGTTGTAAAATTTATTTGCTTCATTGCTTCCAAATGCGTCAACTTTAAATTTCAGATCACTTGTTATTTTCCAGTCGATTGTTGCCTGTCCGCTCCACTTTGCGTTTGAGTTCATCGAAATAAAAGAATTGTCTCCGGGATTTGAAACAAGAACGCCATCAACCCAAACAGCTCTTCCCTGAGGATTATATTTATTTATTCCGAAGATATAACCGCCGTCAACAAATCTTCTTGCTGAAACAAAGAAATTTAATTTGTCGGGGATGATCGGTCCGTTTAGAAATCCTTGAAAGTTATAGTTGGCAAATGGACTTACAGAATTTATATGTTTATAAATATCGGTGTGGTTGCTAACATAATCACCGCTCCAGATTTCAAGATTGCCGCTTAAGTTTTGTCCGCCGGATTTTGTAACAATGTTCACAACACCACTCATCGCGTTTCCGTATTCGGCATTAAATGTTCCGCTGATAACTTTAAGTTCCTGGATAGATTCAGTTTCGACAGACAACGCTTGAGTGCGGTTAAAATCATCCGTGATGCTAACACCGTTTACCAAATAAGAAATCTCACTTGATCTTCCGCCGCGAATATGGATACCACCGTCCGAACCTTTACTTACGCCAGCCTGTTGTGTTATCAATTGATTTAAGTTTTGCAGCGGAAGTTCTTTGATCTGATCGGCAGTAATTCTCGCCTCTGTCGATGTCATATCTTTTACAACGAGCGGTGCTTTTGCTGTTATCACAACTTCGTGATTCAAAGTTATTTCCGTTTGCGTAATGCGAAAATCGAGTCGCGTTGTGGAACCGCTGCTCACCTGCACATTTTTTGTAACGGTGTTTAAATATCCGATATATTTTGCCAAAACAGTGTACGTGTTTGGAGGAATGTTAACGATGATATATTCTCCATTCGCATCAGTTGAAGCTCCAAGTCCGGTTGCTTGAATAAGAATATTTACACCAAACAATGCTTCTCCGGTTTTTTCGTCTGTTACTTTTCCCGTTATCTTTCCGGTATTCTGCGCAAATCCAATGGTTGCAAAAAGAATAAAAATTAAACCGGCGAAAATATCAATTTCTTTTTTCATCGATCATATGCTTTTGTTAATAAGTTTAAGGAATTTAGTTTCCCCGGAAACAGTTGAACACCATTTTCTTTTTTAAGCGATTCGGTATATTGCTCTCTAACTTTAAACCACCGTAAAGATGTGAGTGTTTTTTTTATCTCCTCAGATACTTCTACAATGCTCCGTAGGTTTGATGGCTTTAGTTCGGTACATTTTAAGAAAAGATATTTGCCTTCATCGTTAATGGGACCAGTCCACTGTCCAACTTTCATTTCAAAAACTTTATCCGCCAGAGTACCTAATTCTTTTTTGCGGAAGAACCCCATGTCACCCTTATTTATAGCGGTGTTTGTTTGGATCGAGAATTGTCTAACAATTTCTTCAAAGGAAATTCCTTTGTTTAACAATTGAGAAACGGAATCAGCCAATGACTGGTTATCTAAAAGAATAGAACTTAATCTTATCTCTGCTTCTGTTGTAAAACGGTTAAGATTTTCTTCGTAATATGTTTTAACCGAATCTTTAGAAACACTAATCCTTGCTTTAAGCTCCTTTTCAACTTGTTGAATTAAAAAAGTATTAAAGTTAAACTCCACGTTGCCCTTAAACATCGGAGACTCATCCAAGTGAGTTTGAAGTGCTTTGCGGATTGTATTTTTTCTTATGATCAGTCCTGAAATAAAATCTTCCAAATCAGTTTCAGAATGAATCCACTTTCTCTGCATTTCATCGGTTAATTCCAGTTCAGAAACAAGTTGTGTCAGATTCCAATTCTCCAACTTGGACTTAACAACATTCTTGTTTTTATTCTGCTTAAAGAAAACTGAAGAACGTTCGAAACTATTTTTATTGGAATAACTTTGAAGCGATTCAAACAACGTGTTCATCATTGACTTGTCGAACGTAATTGCAAGTTCTCTCTTCTGATCAGCGGTAAAACGTTTAGCCGCTTCTTCATAAGCCCGTTTGCTAACAAAAGCTTTAATACGATCGCGTGCTTTGAGATATTCACTTTCAATTACAAAAGGATTTTGTTTTATGTCTTCCACCTTGATTATACTGTAGCCGGTCACCGTTTTTATTGGTTTGGAAATCTCTCCCACTTTCATTGAAAAAACCGTCTCTTCCAAATTCGGATCCATCTCATCAACAGAAATGTAACCAAGATCGCCGCCGTTCTCTTTCAACTGTTCATCATGAAAAACTTCTTTTGCAAGTTCTTCAAACGAATTTCCTTTCTTCAGTTGATCGTACAATTTTTCCGCTTCTTCTAAAATTGGAGCATAAAGATGTTTAACTTTTATCTTCGTGTTCATCTTTATGTACATTTGCTGAACATCTTGTTCGGTCACTTTCACGGTTGGTTCAATAAATCTTTTTGAGAAAGCATTTAGCAGTTCTTGCGTTTTAATTCTCTCTAATTCAACCAAAGCCGATTTCGTTTTATCGACTCCTCTCTTCTTTGCATCCAAAAGCAGAAGCTCATCATCAACCAGATTTTGAAGATATTTTGTACGTGTATCGCCGTTATCCGTCAAACCGATCTTTCGCAGTTTCTCTTTGTAATATGTTTGAAATTCATCGAGAGTAATGGTTCTATTACCAACAATTGCGAGTGTATCAACCGATCTGTAATTCGTTTGGGCAACTGATGCTCCACTAATAAAAAGAAAAGAGAGAATAACTATTTTCATTTTCAACTCAAACATTTTTGTTCCTTTGTTTGAGTTTTTTATAGTGAATATTCGATAATTCTCTCAATGCTTTTGCACTCACTTCGGGAGTAATATCTCGCTGAGGTTCTGCAAGCATCTCGTATCCGACCATATATTTTTTTACCGATGCCGATCTTAAAAGCGGCGGAAAGAAATGCATATGAAAATGCCATTCTTTGTGAGCTTTGCCATCCGTTGGCGCTTGATGTATTCCCGACGAATAAGAAAATGAAGTCTGAAAAAGATTATCATACTTAACGGTAATAACTTTTATTGCGTTCGCAAATGATTTTATTTCTTCCGATTTGAATGCTAACAAGTTTGCATATTTCTTTTTAGGAATGATCATCGTTTCGTATGGCCATATTGCCCAAAACGGAACAAGCACAACGAACAGAGAATTTTCATAGACAATTCTCTCTTTTAATTGCAGTTCGAGTTTCAGATAATTGCTTAAAAGACTGCGATTGTTTTTCCGGTAGTATTGTTCAAACTGCTTTAGCTCTTTTCCTGGTTCGGTAGGAATGCTCTCCTGTGCCCATATTTGGCAATGGGGATGCGGATTGCTGTTTCCCATAATCGCCCCCTTGTTTTCAAATATTTGCACGTGATTGATCTTTGGATGTTCGCTCAAAGTTTTGAATTCACTTTTCCAGGTTTCAATTACTGTTTGAATTTCTACTTCTTTCATCTTCGCAAGTGTGAGATCATGTCGCGGAGAAAAATTTACAACTCTGCAAATCCCGATTTCATTTTTTGTAACCAATAAATCATTCGCATTGCGTGCATCGGAAGGAATTTTTTCAAGCAGAGAAGAAAAATCATTTGTGAAGACAAAATTCTTTTTGTAGCCGGGATTAATTTCTCCATTTGCCCTTTTATTCCCGGGGCATAAATAACATTCGGGATCATATTTAGGGCGAATAATTTCCTCTGCTTGTGAAACTTCTCCTTGCCACGGACGCTTGGTTCTCTGTGGTGAAACCAGTACCCATTCTCCGGTTAAAATATTTTTCCGCCGATGGGGATATTTGTTCTCAAACTGTTTCATTTACTTCCGAACTTATGATACTTGTTCCTGCACTGATTTTAGTTACATAAACAGTAGCTTCACAATTAAATTTTTCTTTGTACTTTTTCGCAATTAATGAAGTGACCTCATCGACAGCTTCATTTTTAATAATGTTTATCGTACAGCCGCCAAATCCGCCTCCCATCATTCTTGCACCATAAACTGAGGGAAATTCTTTTACGGCTTCAACAAGAAAATCGAGTTCGGGACAGCTTACTTCATAATCAATACTTAATCCTTCATGCGTTTGAAAAAGAAGCGAACCAAATGTGGTCAAGTCGTGAACCTTTAAAGCATCACATGCTTTTAGCAATCTTTCATTTTCACCAACAACATAGTTACATCGTCGGTAAGTGAGCGGTTCCATTTCCGCTTTGAATGTCTCCAACATTTCTGTGTTCACATCGCGGAGACTTGTTACGGACGGAAATTCTTTTTTAATTATCTCAACCCCTTTGTCGCACTCTTCTCTTCTTAAATTATATTCTGATGAAGCAAGAGAGTGAGACACATTTGTATTGAAAAAAACAACAGAAATATTGTCGTAGTCAAACGGAACAAGTTCATATTCAAGGGAACGGCAGTCGATGCGAAGTACATTACCGCTTTCGCCAAAGATATTGATGAACTGATCCATGATGCCGCAGTTAACTCCGACAAATTCATTCTCTGCTTTTTGAGCAAGCTTAACGAGAGCAAGTTTATCAATTTCTAAATTAAAAAGATGATTAAGTGCAAAAGCTAAACCGGCTTCAATTGCGGCTGACGAAGAGAGTCCGGCACCAATGGGAATATCTCCACCAAAGACACAATTAAATCCTTTTAATTTATACCCGGCTTTTATAAGTTGATCGACAACCCCGATCAAATAATTAGCCCATCCTTTGGTTGACTTACTTAGATTTTCCAAACTGAATTCATAAGCTTCATTCAGATCAGCGGCAAATAGTTTACAAGTTGTGTCGGTTCGGGGAGAGATTGCAAAATAGATAGCTTTGTCGATTGCCGCCGGGAGCACAAATCCCCTATTGTAATCGGTGTGTTCTCCAATTAAATTTAATCTTCCGGGTGAACGGAAAAGAAGCGGTTCATCCGTAAAAATATTCTTATAAATTTTTTCTATTGATTGAACTGATTTCATAATCGTATTAAACCGTTTCTTTTCTGGTTTTGAAATACATAATTCCACCGAACACAGCCATTATGGCTCCCCACCAAATATCGGGGTGAATTTCACTTAACACGGTTACACGTTGCGATGGATTGAATGCAAGATAAATTCCATTCAACATTATTAAGGTTCCGATCACTAAAAGAATGAGTCCAACGAAAAACCAAATCGGTTTCATTTTATGTTCTGACATAGTTTCCTCTCTCTACCAAAATAAAAGATTAAGAATGATTAAAATTATCAAAGAAATAATGGCAACAAATTCCGGACGTTTAACGAATGGGATTGCTTGATCGTGCTTCTCTTTGGTCAATCCTTTCACAAGTCCGACCAACTCTGACTTTTCTCTTTTCTTTGTAAAGAGACTGATAACAATGGTAACAACCGCGCAGATCAGCCAAGCCCACCAAGCGCGCCAGAAGTTTGCGGCCATATCGCTTTGAACATTCGACATTGTAATAAAGCTCTCATGGAACCAACTGAATTTTACCGCGAGATACATGGTAAACGAAGAAAGCATTCCGGCAACCAATCCCCAGAAAGCTCCATTCGGAGTGATCCACCAAACGAACATTCCGAGCAGCATCGTAGCAAAGAGCGGCGCGTTAACCCATGAAAAAATTGCCTGCATGTAATCCATGATGCTTGGAAAACTTTTCGCCCAATATGCTGTTACTAAGGAAAGCCCAACTCCAACGAGTGTTGAAATACGTCCCATCCAGAGTAAATGTGAATCAGAAGCTTTTTTGTTGAGGACCGCTTTATAAATGTCGTACGTCCAGACGGTATTAAATGCGCTAACGTTTCCGGCTTGACCGGCCATAAATCCGGCAAGAAGCGCTGTCACTCCAAGTCCAACCAATCCCGAAGGATAATAACGTGCAATGAGTAATGGGAGAGCCGAATCATAATTGATTTGTCCTCCATCGTGAAGAAGTGTGAATCCGCTTTTGGGATCATTTGAAAGAGCGATGGCGATAAGTCCCGCAACTATAACAATAAACGGCAGAGCCATTTTGAAAAAAGATGCGAGTATCGGAGTCATTCTTGCAGAGCGTAAATCTTTTGCAGAAAAAGCCCTTTGAATTACAAGAAAATCGGTTGTCCAATATCCAAAAGAAAGAACGAAACCTAATCCGAGGACAATTCCTCCCCAGTGAATGAACATTCCGTTTTGTGTCGGATCTGATGAAGTTGCCCAGAGTGTTGTAAAAGAAATCTGTTGACTATATTCATTTATGCGTGCAAAAATTTCTTGCAGACTTCCAATTTCAATAATGCCAAGGATTGAAATAAGAAAGAGTCCAAACCAAATTAAAAAGAATTGAATGATCTCAGTGAATATCGCAGACATCAAGCCGCTCAATCCAACATAAACCGCTACAGTTAACGCTGAAGCCCACATACTAACATCCCAATTCCATCCTAAAAAAGTATGCAGAACAAGAGCCATTGCATAAAGGTTTATCCCGGATACTAACAGCGTCATCAGCGCAAAAGCAACTCCGTTTAATACACGAGTTTTCTCATCGAAGCGGAGTTTAAGATAACCGGGGACAGAATTTATTTTACTGCTGTAATAAAAAGGCATCATGTAAATGCCGAGGAAAAGCATCGCGGGAATAGCGCCGATCCAGTAGAAATGAGCGACATACATTCCATACTTGAATGTATTTCCAGTCATTCCAAGCAGCTCAAGTGCCCCCAAATTTGCTGAAAGAAATGCCAAACCTGCTACCCACGTTGAATTTTTTCTTCCGGCGAGAAAGAAATCCTCCTGATTCTTGGTGAATCTTTTTAAATACCATCCAATACCGAGCACAAACGCGAAATAGACGAAGATGATTACCCAATCTATAAAAGAGAGACCGATTGCTTGCATACTTTCCTCTACAAATGACTTTCTACTTTAGTGATTTGACTTATTAACATTTTCAATTTTAATTAAATATATTCTTTCGACATTCAACTTGCCACACTACGTTGAACTTCGGATGACCAATTCAGTTTCCAAAACTATCGTTTTCGGTTTAAATGATTGCTTTTCACTTTCAATCATTTCTATCAATAGTTCAGCCGACTTCTTCCCCATCTCGAACGATGGTTGATTCACCGTCGTCAATGGAGGATCAACTAAAGCCGTAATTTTATTGTTCGAAAAACCAACGATTCCTAT
>Ga0209417_1001014_pt1 | contig 55741 bp, 37 predicted proteins | sample RifGroF2_FD_184002 | JGI IMG/M metagenome (GOLD analysis project Ga0209417, IMG submission 184002) | Groundwater microbial communities from Rifle, Colorado, USA - Groundwater F2 (SPAdes) (version 2) | ecosystem: Environmental > Aquatic > Deep subsurface > Groundwater | place: Rifle, Colorado... | reverse complement strand
CGGGGGCAGTAAACACATGGGTGGGATGCTGGTTGGTGCTGGTGTTATTTGTGCCACTGGCGGGGTCGCCAAAGTTCCATTGCCAGCCAATGATGGTCCCGCTGCCATTGGCGGTGCTCTCATCCTGGAAGCTTACCGGTCCGCTGGAACAGGTGCTGCTGCTACTAAACAGGGCGATAGGCGCCGGGGTGATGGTGACCTGTTCCTGGCTGGTGCTCTGGCAGCCATCGCTGCTGGTGACCGTTAAGGTAATGTCATAAGTGCCGGTGTTGGCATAGGTGTGGCTCACATCGGGGTCATCGGGGAAGGTCACCGTCTGGGTATTGCCATCGCCAAAGTCCCACTCCCAGGTGGTGATATAACCACTGGTGGAGGTGCTGTAGTCGGTCAGTTGTGTATTTGCTCCCTGGCAGTTGGGGCTGTCGATGCCGAAAACAGATACCGGGTTGGGTTTGACGTCTATCTCGTGGCTCACGCTGTTGGAATAACCTATCGTGTCGGTGATGGTCAGCGTGGCGGTGTAGATCCCTGCCGTAGCGTAGGCATGCAAGGGGTTTTGCTGGGTGCTGGTGAGTCCGTCGCCAAACTGCCAGTAGTAGCCTTGTACGGCTGCCGTATCGGTGATGGCTGCATCCACGGTGAACTGAACAGGGGTGCCTTCACAGGCTTCGCTCCAGCTGAATTCTACATCCGGCAGGCCTTGGATGGTGACTTCGTTGGTGACAACCACGATACAGCCGTTTTCATCGGTCACCGTTAACGTAACCTGGTAGTTGCCGGGATTGATGTAGGGGTGGGTCGGGTTTTGGACCGTGGCCATGAAGCCATCGTCAAAGTCCCACTCCCAGCTGGTGATGGTGCTGCCCGAGGTGCCAAAGAAGTTCACGTCCTCGCCTGTCTGTGCCGGGTTGGGGAACCATGTGAAGAATGCCGTGGGGCCATTGGGGGCCTGGAGCGTGTAAGTGATCTCGTCTGTGCAGCTAAAGTTACTGCTGTCGCTGGTGACCGTTAAGTTGACATCATAAAACCCTCCCGCGGGGAAGACATGTACCGGGGTGGGCACGTTGGCGGTAAAACCATCGCCAAAGTCCCATAGCCAGGCGGTGATGTTGTAATTGGCCGGTGGGGTGCTGGTGTCGGTGAACTCAAAGGTGTTGCAGCCGGTGATCGTGTAGGTGTAATCAGCTGTGGGGTTGGGTGTCACCTGTACCATGCCCGTGGTGGTGCCTGAGCAGCCGGCCTCGTCGGTGGCGGTTAAGGTAACCTGGTAGGTGCCTCCGGTGGTGTAGATGTGCTGCGGGTTCTGGCTGGTGCTGATGCCGCCATCGCCAAACTCCCAGTACCAGTTGGTAATGGTCGCGGTGCTGCTGCCTGTGAACAGGGTGGTGGTTCCGGCGCAGGTGGGGGTTGAGTCGATGGTCATCGTAACCTCCGGCATGGGGTTGATGGTTACCTGGTGGACAAGGCTGTTTGTACACAGGTTGGTGTCGGTGATGTACAGGGTCACATCGTAGGTGCCGGGGGCTGTGTACAGGTGGTCGATGCCCTGGCCATTGCCAAAGAGGCCGTCGTCAAAGTCCCAGTACCATGTGGTGATCTCTGTGCCCGAGGTGCCATAGAAATGGGTCGTGTCGCCCAGGCAGGTGGGCTCGGGATCCCAGGTGTAGTAGATCGTGGGCATGTGGGGGACGATGACAGGAAGGGTGATGGAGTTGGTGCAGAACACACTGTCGCGTTCGGCGGTAACCGTCAGGGTGACGTTGTAGAGTCCGCCGGCCGCATATTCATAGGCGAAGGTAGAGTCGTCGTGGGTGTTGCCATCGCCCAGCTCCCAATGCCATGCTACCAGGTTATATCCCGCTGGCGCGATGGTAGCATCGGTAAACAGGATCTTGTGGCAGGTGTCAACAGCGTAGGTAAAGTCCACCACGGGAGGTTCTACCACCTGTATGGTGAGCGTGTCGGTGTTGGAACATCCTATGTTGTCGGTAACGGTGAGCGTGACACCGTAGAACCCCGGAAAACTGTAGCTATGAGGGGGAGGGTTTTGTCCGCTGAAGGTGGTTCCATCAGCAAAGTCCCATTCCCATGAGATGGGGTTGGAGGTGCTGTAGCCCAAAAACAGGATGTCAGCACCGGTACAGGCGATGTCCATGTCCGAATAGATCAACACATTGGGTGGATCGTTTACCGTGATGGTCACCAGGTTGGTGTTCACCGATCCGCAACCGCTGGTCTGTACCACCCTGTAAGCCGTAGTGACCTGGAGCGCGTTGGGTTCTGAATAAATCAGGCTGGTGGCTCCCGAAATGGGCATAAACGGACCACCTGCTGCTGATTTTTCCCACTGGTAGGTGTAGATGCCATCGGCCCCGGTGGGGGCGGTGGCCGACAGGGCCATGGTGGGGATGGTGTTGAAACAGATGGTCTGGTTGCCACTGGCGGTGCCTGCCAGGAACTGGTTGTAAACCGTTATTTTTATGGTGTTGGTGATCAGCGTTCCGCAACCACTTCCCGAGGATTGTTCCAGTCGGTACCAGGTGCTGGTGGTCAGGGCGCCGGGTTGGTAGTCGAGCAGGTTGGCTCCCCCGATGTTGTTAAAGGTCACATTGTTCACCGAACTCTGCCACTGGTAGGTGTAGTTGCCATCGCCACCGGTGGGCGCGGTGCCTGTGAGCATGGTTCCTGGAACGGTGTTGTAACAGATGGTCTGGTCTCCGGTAATGGATCCCACCAAAAAGTCGGGATACACGTTGATGGTGATGGTAGCCGTGGTGACCGTTCCACAGACACAGATCTGGTCTAATCTGTAGTAGGTGGTCTGGGTCAGCAGTCCGGGCTGGTAGGTAAGGGAGGTGGCCCCGGGGATATCGGTAAAGGTGATGTTGTCGGTTGAATTCTGCCACTGGTAGGTGTAGTTGCCATCGCCTCCGGTGGGTGGATCGGCGCTGAGCAATGCCGGCTGTGTGTTAAAGCAGATGTCCTGGTCGGGGCTTACAGCTCCGGGCAAAAACTCATCCAGCACGGTGATGGTGGTGGTGGGTGTAAACACCAATCCACAGGTGTTGGTCTGGCGCAGCTTGTAATACATGGTGTTATTCAGCATCCCGGGCTGGTAGCTCAGGGTGGTGGCTGTGGCTATATCGGTAAAGGTGACATTGTCGGTGGAACTCTGCCACTGATAGGTGTAGGTGCCATCGCCGCCTGTGGGGGCCCCGCCGGTGAGCAGTTGGGGCAGGGTGCCAAAGCAGATGACCTCGTCCGGGGCTTTGGTGCCGGGCAAATACTCATCCCATACGTTCACCGTGATGGTGGGGGTTTCCTTGGATCCGCAATCACAGCTCTGCACATTCCTGAAATAGGTGGTCTGCGTGAGCGATGGGATGCTCTGATAGGTAAGGCCTGTCTCGCCGGGAATATTCGTAAAGGTGACATTGTCGGTGGAGCTCTGCCACTGGAAGCTGTAGGTGCCTACGCCGCCCGTGGGGGCAGTGACTTCGAGGATCGCCGGGACGATGTTGTAACAAATCTGCTGGTTGCCCGTGATGACGCTGCCGGGTTGGTAATCCACCACGGTAAGCTGCATATCATCAGATTCATCACAAAATGGAGGGGTTTCCACAGCCATGGTAAAGGTGAGCGATACCGGATAGGTAACCGGGTTGGTACCCAGGTTGTAAACTGGCCAGACATCGGTATTGGTGGTGCCTGCAAAGGAACCGCCTGTGGGGTCATTGCTTACTGACCACAAAATGGTCTGTGAATTATATTGTACTGGCTGAATACTGCTGTTGGCAAAGTCAAAGGACAATTCGGCGCAGGCCAGCTCATCTGTCCCTGCATTGGCATAGGAACCTTCGTTGATCTGCAGGTGCATGGACGAGGACACATCGGCACAGGGTACATTGCCCGTGGCCATGAGGGTGAAATCGATGCCTCCGTTGGCACCATATTCCGTGGGGTCAGGGGTGTAGACAGGGCTCAGCGGGTCGGTCTCGTCCAGGGTGCCGATTCCGGTATGGGTCCAGATCAACCCGGCATATTCGGTGGCATCGGCCAAAATAACAAAGGGCACATCCTGGCAGTTGAGTCCGTCGGGGCCGGCATCCACGGTGGGTTCTTTGGTGATGGGGATGGTAATCTGATCTTCTCCATTCACCGAGCAGGGGCTCAGCGCTACAGCGGTCAACGTGAGTGTGACCGTGTTGGCGGCTATGTCCCCTGGTCCGGGGGTGTAAGTGGCTGTTAGTGAGTTTACATCATCAAAGCTGCCATCGCCACCACTCCAGAAATAGGATTGCTGATCGAAAACATTTCCGTTTAAGGTATAGGTGCCATTGGAACAGATGGGTGGGGATGTGGAAAGACCGGCATCGGCAACGGGGTTGCGTTGGATGGATAAAATAACCGTACTGGTATGATCATTTGCAGGTGAGGGACAGGTACCTGTAGCATGTGCGGTTAAGGATAAAGTAACCGTTCCGTTTATGGCATCGTTTGCTCCGGGCGCATAGGACGGTTTAAGATCACTGGCATTGGGTAAGAAAGTCCCATCACCGGAGGTGGTCCAGGTTTGTCCTAAATTATTGGATGTTGAGGCATTATCCAGTGGGAAGGTTCCTGTTTCACAAACTGTGTTATCGGCATATGTCCCTGCATCGGCTGTAGGCAGCGGATCGATGGTCAGGGTAATAAAATCCTGTGCATCAATACTACAGGGAGGGTCAATGCCATTTGCAGTGAGGGTCAGTGTAACAGTTTCGGCAGCGGCATCCGCCAAACCGGGTTCATAAGATGGCTGAATTGTAAACTCATCCGGTAAAAATACTCCATCACCTGAGGTACTCCATTGCTGAGCTGAATTGTGGGTGACAAGAGCCTGATCCAACAAAAAAGAGCCATTTTCGCACACATTAAGGGTGGCGTAGGAACCTGCATCGGCAGTGGGAGCCGGTTCGATGGTGAGGGTCATCAGGTCGGTGGCGGCAGCCTCACATGGGGCGCTTGAAAACGCGGTTAATGACAATACGATGGAGCCATTGGCAATGGCCGTTGGCCCGGGTGTGTAAGTTGGAAGAAGTACCGTATTATTTGGGCTCCATGAACCTCCGGGATCGGGCGTGGCTGTAGTCCAAAAATAAGGGGGTAATCCTGTAGAGTAGGCATCAGTCACAAGAAAACCCGATCCTGCACAGACAGAGGCATCACTTCCTGCATTGGCGGTAGCAACGGGAATAATGGTAATGGCAAGCTGAGCCGTGGGGCCGGGATCGGTACAATTGGCGTTGGTGCCATATACCTCCAGGTTTCCATTGGTGGCTCCTGCAGCAAAATTAACCGACACCTGCCAGGGGCTGCTGACATTGGGTGTGATGGTGGCTCCGGTTCCTGTATAGTTCCAATGATATACATCTGTATTCAGATCCTGAGCTACGGAAAAAGCATTGCCATTACTACCGGCACAATATTCTTGTGGGGGCACCTGGTTAAAGGTCATTAATTGAGGCCGGCGGGCTTCCTGCATAACCGGCATACCAACACTGGGAGACGAAGCATACCACCAAGTGTTAATAGTATTTCCATCACCATACTCAGCATTATTAGCTGCTGTCCATGAATGACATCCATTATTGGGCGGTGTACTATTACATCCCGTAAAATTGGAGGTGCCAATAGACGGAAAGGGGAAATCATTGCTTAGAATATTACTATCGTCCCACCTTACAAAAGGTGGATCACCCGTAGGATCCACCAATGTAATTCTGAAACCATTGGGGTTTCCTTCGATATCATATAATGGAAGATTAGTTAGACCGTTGATATATTTTACTGTAATGGTAATAGTTACATTGTTTGGAACGGGATTTCCCATTCCATCGTTTCCATCCCAAAGAATTAAGTTCTCTCCGGCAACAACGGCCTGAGGAACAAACCTGGTTACATATGGCGAATCAAATACGAGTTCTATTTCTGCATTACCGGCCTTATCTACAAATACGTGAAACAGAATAGATCCATCATCACAAAATACATCAGTTGTGGGTGTGCCAATGATTTCGCCTAAAGTAGTTGCAGGAGGAAATAAGTCTGGATCCGGTTGATTTAAAAAAATATTAAAAGACGGAACATACGCTTGAAAATCATTAACAGACTTTCTGTCTTCCTCAAAATCGCCAGTATTGGCACAACCTGTTGCATTACAAAACATTAACCAAGCCCTACCTTCCAGTTGATCAAATTCAAGAGAAGTAATGATTTGATCCGATGAATAAATGTAAAAGGTAGAAGAGTTTTTATCAAAGCCAGTCATATCACTTGTCTCAATAAACTGCCACGACTTTGAGTACAATCTGCCGGTTTCGACCAGATTGGTGGTGGTATTGAAAACGGTTATGTCAATCAATTCCATCTCAAACGACCCAATAACCCTGTTTCCAGTACTATTCGAAAGGTTATCAAATTCAATGAAGTAAGTGCCTGCCACACCCGGGGCAAACTCCAGGGCATTGTAACCACCAACCCCAACAACCTGATTCGGGCCAGCCTGTGCCTGCCCTAAATCGCTAATATAGCCGATGCCCCCGGTAGGCAAGTTTTGCTGCGCGTAGACTACAATTCCACTGCTGTTTTTAATTCTAAACTCTATGTGCCTCGGATTAAATCCTGAACTGTTGGGATTACCTCGAAAACCCATATAAACCACTTCATCAGGAGATTCAAGCGTGAAGTTCAGTCGGTCATTTTCATTGCACCCAAAAATGGCAAATTGGGTTCGTAAACCAGAACCAGTGTTACAACCGTCAAAAAAATCATTACATAAATAAAAGTGCGTCAAACCAGAACCTGTGACACTTAACTCATTCGATCCCTCGCCAACCACCTTTTCCGGAACCATTCCGGCCATAAACAATACAACGATGAATAGACTGCGCGTTGTTATACGCTGTGCAACTTGTTGTTTGATATAGGTAAACAATCGTAAAAATGTATTCATATATTTTTGGTTTGTTATAACAAAAGACTTGCAATCACACAATATTATTGGCTATCAAAAGTAATCAAATCTACGATCGGCCATTGATTCCGGGGAAATGAGGCTTCGTTACATTTGAAATGATACCTGGTATAGCAACATGAAACTAAAAAGCTACCTTTTATACATGGTAATTATGACACTTTTTTGAGAAATTGGTTGCACTGAAATTGTAAGATTCGGAAGTGACAAGGTCTCTCAGGTAAAATTAATTACTCACCTGAGTAGCACATTGCAACAAAATTCAATATTTTTGAGGTCGATACATTTTCAAATAACCTTTATTGGCATGAGAAAACTACCATTAACCCTGATCCTTATTCTAATTATCGGGCTCTCCGGCGGATGCCGGCAAAAAAAACAGGTCACTCCCCCACCCGACTGGGCAAAATCGGTGGTCTGGTACCAAATTTTTGTAGAGCGTTTCAACAATGGCGACACCACAAACGATCCTACCCCGGCCACCATCCATACCGCCACCGACTTTTACAAAATTCCGGAGAACTGGCACATCACGCCCTGGACACAAAGCTGGTATCAGGAAGATGACTGGGCGAAACAAACCAGCAATAATTTCTACAGTAACCTGCAACTCAGACATTATGGCGGTGATTTACAGGGAGTATTGGACAAACTGGATTACCTACAGGAACTGGGGGTTACGGCCATCTATTTTAACCCGCTCAACGATGCGCCTTCACTGCATAAATTTGACGCCCGCAACTGGCGGCACATCGATGTCAATTTTGGTCCCGATCCCGAAGGCGATATCGCGTTGATGGCAAGTGAAGATCCGGCAGATCCGGCTACCTGGAAATGGACATCGGCTGACAAGCTTTTTTTAAAACTGGTGGATGAATTGCACAAAAGGGGCATGATGGTGATTATGGATTATTCATGGAACCACACCGGCGTGGAATTCTGGGCATTTAAGGATGTGGTAAAGAACCAGGAAAAATCACCTTATAAAGACTGGTATAACATCCTTGCTTTCGATGATCCAAAAACTCCCGAAAACGAGTTTAAGTACCAGGGATGGCTGAATATCAGCAGTCTTCCTGAAATAAAAAAAGTCAACATTACCGGGGAACGGATTCATGGCCAACCCTATGAAGGAGATCAAAATGAAGGAGCAAAACAACACATTCTGAATGTGACCAGGCGATGGCTTGCTCCTGACGGAAATATTGCCGGTGGCATCGACGGATACAGGCTGGACGTGGCCGACCAGGTTCCCATGGGCTTTTGGCGTGATTACCATGATTTTGTGAAAAGCATCAACCCACAGGCCTATCTTGTTGGTGAAATCTGGTGGGAGCAATGGCCCGACAAGCTCATGAACCCGGTACCCTATGTGCATGGAGATGTGTTCGATGCCGTGATGTTCTATCAATCGTACCGGCCCGCCCGGTATTTCTTTGCCAGGACAGATTTTGAGATCACAGCCGAACAACTGGTCGACAGTCTGGAATTTCAATGGAATCGATTGCGAAAACCAACACGCGATGCCATGATGTCGCTGGCGGCTTCGCACGATTCTCCGCGATTGCTGACTTCTTTTTACAATCCTGGAAAATACAAACTCAATGCAAAACCTTCAGATGACAAACACTATAAAACGGGAAAACCTGATGCCGAAACCTATCAACGGATGAGGTTATACCTGATGCACCAATTTACCAGTATCGGAGCACCCCATGTATGGAATGGAGATGAAATGGGAATGTGGGGGGCAGATGATCCCGATTGCCGCAAACCGCTTTGGTGGCCGGAGTATCATTTTGATCCTGAAAACCGAAACAACATCCAACCCGGAGAACCCGTTTACGACTCCATCGCCTTCGACAGCACGCAATATGAGTTTTACAAAAAACTGATTTCCATCAGGAAAGAGAATCCGGTATTGATGGATGGGGAACTCCATTTTTTGAAAGCGGAAGGGAAGGTACTGGTTTATAACAGAACGGATGGAGAAGAGGAAATCGTCGTGTTGTTTAACCTGGGTGAAAATGCGGAGGTTTTTGACTTTCCCGAAGGTGCTACTTATGCTGACCTGATGGGCTCCTCAGAATACAAAAGGCAAATTGATCTTCTTCCATTATCGGGATATATTTTGAGAAGAAATTGACAACCAGGTAATAATTGTTGATCAAGTGATATTTAAGGATAACAATGTTACGATAATCCTGCCCACTGATGCGATTTGACTGTAACCAAAGTACCCACCTCTCCTACACATTTGTGCAGGGCAGGGACTTTTCTTGATTTTATATTGCCTTTTAAATCAGCACATAAGTAAGATTTAGGTTTGGCGGTTATTGAAAATTTAGCACTCATTGCAAACGAGGGTCAGCAGAGGGTTTTCAAAGGACTATTTGCTTTATAACACACTTTTTCAAAGGACTATTTGCTTTTTAACACACTTTTTCAAATGACTTTGGTTTTTTCAATCATGATTGAAGAAAAATAATGGCTCCTGCTCCTCAAAAATACCGTACACAAGCCAGAGAGTAACTCCTTTACCACACAAATCGAACTAAGCCCTCTGTCAGGTTTTGATTTAAAGAAGGAGCACCAGAAGGGAAACACCGGGTTTTCCTTTGTAACGTAGTTACTAGCAAATACTTATGCGATTTGAACCCGATAGGAATCGGCAGGCCGGGTCTCTTCGCCTGTTTTGTTCATTCAGAGCGCAGCACATATCTTCTTTTTTGTCAGAGCAGAGTCCTGTTCCTCATTTTTGTCATTCAGTTCTTTTTTTGTCATTCAGAGCGCAGCGATGAATCTCATCCCCAAAAGTAACGTTAGGGAATGAGATCCATCATTTCGCTCTGCTCCATTCTGGATGACAATTCTTTCTTTTTTTTGTCATTCTGACTGGAGTAACGACTCCGCCAGAAGGAGTTACGTAGCGGAGGAATCTGAACTACAACCAAATTTACGTCCATTTGAATGAGACCACAGCAGATTCCTCTGTTCGCTCCTGGCGTCGCTCAATCGGAATGACAAAAGGGATGCTCTGTTCGCTCCTGGCGTCGCTCAATCGGAATGACAAAAGGGATGCTCTGTTCGCTCCTTGGTCCGCTCAATCGGAATGAACAATCTGTTACGTCTTGCGTGTGGGGGTTGTAGATTAAATTAATACTCCTGCTAAAAAATTAATGTATTGGGTTCTCAAATAAAAAAAACCTCCCTGCCGACGACAAGGAGGTTTTTTAAAAATGAACCAATTGATGAGTTAGTTCTTTATCACTTCATAAGTAGGGACTTCTTTCTCAAGATAGAGGTTAAGGGTATAATTACCGGCATCTGTTAAAACGATGTTCGCTCCATCCTGGCTCAGTGTATTGTCACCTGCTCCCGAATCGCCAAAGTTAACGGCCCAATCAGCATTTGCTCTCCATTTGACTTCTGCACCCGCTGCAAAATCCATCGTGATGGTAAACATACGATTGGTATTGTCCCAGGTAAGTTCGGCATCTCCCGCCCACTCGTTAAAGCTGCCAATCAGGGTAAAGTTCCTGATTTCATTGGTCCAGGTCAGGTTGACGGTATCGCAGGTGAGGAAGTAGTTACCGAATTCTGCAACTGAGAGGTTCCCTGCACCGGGATCGGTAGAAAGTGTCCCCTCGCTGCCAAAGCCAAAGTTGGTATGGTCCCAATCAGGCGCTGCCGTGAATTTAAATTCAAAAGTACCTCCCTCGGGATAATATACATATCCTTTATAAACTCCATCATTGGCAGGTGACCACACATTTGGCGCAGCACCAGGGTTCCAACCCTGATAATCGCCGGGTACCCATAAATGAGGTGTTTCATCCGGTGGCGGAGGGACCGGCGGGCTAAAGGTGGTTACCGTCATGGTGATGACGGCAGAGGTATCGCTGGTTTGTGCAGCACCACTAATAGCACTTATTATACGCAGTTCGATTGTGGCAGTTGAATCACCAGGAATACCCAATGATAAAAGAAAATTATTAAGCGAATACACAATCGTTTCGTAGGTTAATACCTTTGTATTCGACAGTTCCTTTGCACCAACAAAATTACTGTCAGCAAGCCCGACTTGTAACGTATAGTTTGTTTCAGGAACAGCCGCATCATTCGAAACAGAGTAGGTAGCCGCATTCCAGTTCATTACAAACGGATTGGCTGAATCAGCCAGCAACAACACAAGGACAGTACCACTTTCCGGGGATGTAAAGCTTGCGGGGGTTGAAAGGTTGAGGTCCATGACAGGATCTTTTTCAACTTTCTGACATGAACTCAGGAAGATGAACAGTCCCGCTACCAATGTTAATATTAAAGTTATTTTTTTCATTTTTTAGCTAATTAAATTATTAATAATTAGGGTTTTGAGTTAGGTTAGGATTGGCATTTACATCAGCAGCCGGTAACGGAAACTCATTGTATTTGGTTTCGGTAGCACGACCATTCCTGGTATTGCCTTTCCATGCCCAGATATATTCACCACCGGTGAATTGATTAAAGCGAATCAAATCGGTACGGCGATGAGCTTCCCAACACAACTCGCGGGCGCGTTCATCCAAAATAAAATCAAGATTTATATCGCTCACAACAGAAGCCTCTGCACGTGAACGCAAATCATTCACATAACCAACGGCAGTTCCCATGGCTCCACCGCTACCGCCACGCAGTATAGCTTCAGCATACATCAAATATACATCAGCCAAACGGAACATGGGGAAATCGGTATCAGGAAAGGACAAGCTAAATCCAGAAATCGCTTCTCCGGCAGGAGTGTAATAAACATTGCGGAACTTAGTAACGGCATACCCATCGGTAAACAAACCAACATTGTCAATGTCGATGTTTTGACCATCGGTATAAAACATGCCGCGTGAGTCGGCTGCATCGAATTTTTCAACTAACTGACGGGTAGTGCGGGTACCACCCCATCCACCATCTACGCCATAGTCACCGGGAACCATTGAGCCACCAATACCAGCATGGATAATAAAAGTTGTGCCTCCCCAGGTTTGTGTGTGTTCACCGCTATAACGAATTGGGAAAATAATTTCCTGGGTGGTGGTTGGATCTACATCATTGTTGGCCCAAAATAATTGTTGAAATTTGGGAGCAAGGGTATAATCACTTCCGATTATTTTATTGCAATAAGTTAAACACTCGGTATTTTTTGGTTGCTGGATATAAACCTCCGCATTTAGATAAAGTTTAGCCAGTACCATCCAGGCTGCTGCCTGATCTGCACGACCATATTCATTGGTCCTGGGAGCCATCATCTGACCTTCAATATCCAGGAGTTCCGATTCGATGAAATTAAATAAATCGGCTTTACTAATCTGGGGGGGAAAGAAATCTCCAACAGGATCAGTTTCTACTACAAAGGGAACCGAACCGAACAAATCGAGCGCATGCCAATAGCTTAAAGCTCGCAGCCAACGTACCTCCAGGCGATAATTGGCAATTTTTGCACGCCACTCATCAGAGGTACCACGGTCGTTTAATTTACCATCGGTAGTCTGGCGCAAAAATTCATTTGCCACTGAAATTTGGTAAAACAAGCGATAATACATGGCTGCAATAAAGGTGTCGCCATCGCCCCATTGCTGAAAGTGGAAATCTTTAATGGTGGCATCATTCCAACCAATAACGGCTTCATCGGTAGTTAATTCCTGATGATACCAATATTGACGCAGGTATTGACTAAATCCACCATCGATACCGCTGATGTCGGGCATACCATCGCCACCTTCCTGTCCGCCAACAGCCAAACCAGCATAACATTTAGCTAAAAACTGGGTATATGCTTCAGGATTATCGAACGCCTTTTCGGCGGTAATAACATCCGGATCAATGGGTGTTAGATCCATATTTTTGATACATGAGTTCGTTATGAGCATCAACCCTGTAACAATCGTTGTTATATAAAGAAATTTTTTCATCGTCTTTAATTATTTTAATTAAAACATCAGGTTAACACCAAAAACCCAAACCCTTGTACGGGGATAAACGCTGTTGTCGATACCATTCACTACCTCAGGATCTATTCCTGAATAGTTAGTAATAACAAACGCGTTGTTAACGGTTGCCGACAATCGAATATCCAGCCTGTTTTTCAGTAAATTATTGAACATATAGCTCAGTGTAATTTCATCCATCCGGAAGAAAGAAGCGTCCTGAATATAATAGTCGGAGTGGTATTGAGCGCTGTTAAAACCTGTTTCAGAAATATCAGTCACGATATTGCTTATATAGGGTCCCTCATCGCGGTACATTCTATCATACCAACCGTTTTCGCTTTGAACGTTGTTGTACATGTAATTACCAAAGTTGGCGCGTCCCGAAAAGGACATGGACCATTCTTTGTAACTGAAGTTGGAGGATACGCCAAAAAATAAATCAGCATTGGGATCTTTGTAGAAATATTTGTCGGAAGTATTAATTTCACCATCACCGTTGCGGTCTACATACAATCCTTCGATGGGCTTACCATTATTGTCATATACCTGTTCATACACAAAGAATGTATTGCGGGACTGGCCAACGGCTTGTACCTGAACGTTGTTACCAACACCCCCGGCAATGCCTCCCGTTGGGACGTTGACACCATCATACAGGCTGGTGATCTCGTTTTGGTTAAGAGTTGCATTAAAACCCAGCTCCCAATACATGGAAGGCTTGGAGATAATTTTTCCATTGATGGAAAATTCAATCCCTTTGTTTTCCATATCGCCCACATTCCTATTGATATAGTTGCTCAGGTTAGCCCCGGCGGGCACAGGTACCCAGCTTAACAGGTTGGTGGTTTTACGGAAATAATAATCAACAGATCCATAGACGCGGTCATTTAATAACGCATAATCCAATCCTGCATTCAAGGTAGTGGTTTCTTCCCATTTTATATTGGTATTGTAACCTTCGGGACGAAGGGTCAAATAATAATTACTTCCTAAAGGATACATGGCAAAATCATTTCCGTAAGTATAACGACCCATATAATCATAATATCCGCCAACGTCTTGCTGACCGGTAACTCCCCATCCCAAACGTAATTTCAGCTGACTGACAATTTTTGAATCACGAAGGAAGGCTTCTTCGTTTATTTTCCAGCCTATTGCCAATGCAGGAAATATTGCATTGACATTTCCAGAGGCAAAACGGGTGGTTCCATCCTGACGTACAGAGGCCGTTAGGAGGTATTTGTCGTTAAATATATAATTCAATCTGCCAAAAAATGATTCAAGGTAGAGTTCGCCCTTACCACCTTCAGTATGCCTGGTTACGTATGATTGTCCTGTAGACTCACCCGTAACAGGATCTTTAAAAATAGGGACATTGCTGTAATTTCCATAGGAATAGTCATAGAAATACTGTATGGAATAACCTGCTGTTACATCAAATGTACTTCTGATATTAGCTACCTCTTTTACGTAGTTCAAATAAAAATCGGCCAGTTTATTCTTGTAGGTATTGGAGTAATAGTTGTCTTCACCACCGCCTTGTGATTTATTAAATGACCAGGCAGCATAAGGTGGAGTGTTTATTGATCCGCCGTTTTTTGAATAATCATAACCTAAATTCAGATTGGCACGCAATTCAGGTAAAAAAGGAAGTTTATAATCAAACTGTAAGTTACCATAAACGTGGTTGGCATGCGATCTATCATCTCTCAGATTCAGTTGTGACATTGGATTGCTGGTAGCTTGGGTAACAGGATCGCCGTTGCTTTGAAGCCAGGCCCAATATCCACCGTAGGCATTGTCAGCATTAACAGGTTTAGTAGGATCCATTTGAAGTGCCGCATTGATCGCCCCACCATTATTAAACTGATTTTGAATAAGCGAAGCATTAATATTGAAGTTAATCTTCAGGTGATCGTCTAATAAACTGGGATTTAAGGCCGCTGTTAGTGAGGTTCTTTGAAAACCAGAAGTTTGAACAATACCATTTTGATCGGTATAACCCATGCTAAAACGGTAAGGTACGTTTTCCCATGCACCGCTGGCTGATAAAGTATGATCCATGGAAGTGGTATTTTTGTAAATTTCATCCTGCCAGTTGGTATCATAAAATTTTTGGTTGTAACCAGTGCGGTCTTCGGGAAGATCATTCCATGTAACAGGTTTTCCGTCAGGATCAGTCCAAACGCCCAGCATGTCGACATGAGAAGGATGTTTTTCCTGAATCGTTTTAATAAATTCCGAAGAAGACAACACGTCAATGGTTTTTGGGATTTGAAAATAGGAAAACTGTCCCTGATAATCGAGCTGTAATGGCCGACCTATTTTCCCGCGCTTTGTCGTGATAATAATAACGCCGTTGGAAGCACGCGATCCATAAATAGCCGTTGCAGAAGCATCTTTCAGCACCGTAAACGATTCAATATCATTAGGATTGATGCTGTTTAACGGGCTGCGGGTTCCACCGGCGACATCGTTTGAGACAGGCATCCCATCAATTACAAATAAAGGATCGTTGCTGGCGTTGAGGGATGACCCCCCACGAATTAAAATTTGTGATGAAGTCCCGGGAGCACCACCATTGGAAGTGATTTGAACACCGGCTACTTTACCTGCAATCAGGCTGGCAGGGTTCACTATGGCTCCTTTGTTAAAGCTTTCGGATTCAATGGCTGTCACAGAGCCGGTTGCATCCTTCTTTTTGGCTACACCATAACCGATAATCACGACCCCTTCGAGCGACTGGGCCGAAGATTGCAGGGCCACATCCAAAGTTGTATTTGGCTGCACAGCATGATCTTGCGAAGCATACCCTACATAGGAAAATTCCAATACCTGGTTTGGATTCACCTGAATAGAATATTTCCCATTGATATCGGTAACGGTACCCATGGTGGTTCCCTTTACAACAACTGTTGCCCCGGGAAGGAAACTCCCGTCAGCGGCATCCGTTACCAAACCGGTAACCGTACCACCCTGCGCAAAGGCTGCGGTAACACCACAGAACACGATTGCTGCAAGCATGAGCAATTTTGTGGATAAATGTTTAAGCATTGTACATTAGATTAGTTTATGAATTGGTTAATTGATTTGTCGTTGCATTACTTTAAGAAGTAATATCATGGTCAATTTTTTTGATAAAATTAATCTTTTTTAATAAAACCGTAACATCTGCTTAAACTATAATCAAGTTTAACAAGAATGGATGCAATGATCATTCGGATAACTACATTTCATATTAAAGCGAAATACACCCGTTTGATAAAACAAGGCAATTGCAACCAGAGTTTAGCTGATTGATTTTGTTGTCTTTATCACTCAGATTTTTAAATTAATAATTTCTTTACTAACAATAATCAGGTCTTTACCCTCTTAATCCTGTTGATATTACAAACGATTGCGGAAATTTTAATACCCGGGAGTATTCTGTTATTTGTATTGGTTATAAATTGATTTGGACTAAGTAACATACGAAGGGGCATTGGCAGGAGGCACATAACGACAGGAATAGACAGGACACTTGCACCCATTTTAGCGGACAAAAAAAAACCGCAAGCTAACACCAGTAAGCTTGCGGTTTGCTTGGAATGAAAACCTCCTATGTTCTGGAGGTAACTTCCAATAAATGATAACCAAACTGGGTTTTAACCGGCCCCTGAACTTCATTGAGCGGGGCACTAAACACAACCTGATCAAACTCTTTTACCATCATTCCGGGCGAAAAACTTCCCAGGTCACCGCCATTGCGGCCCGATGGGCAAGTTGAATACTTCCGGGCAATTTCGGCAAAATCAGATCCCTGTTCAATTTGAATTTTTAATTCGTTACATTTTTCTTCGGTCGACACCAAAATATGTCGTGCACTGGCTTTAGACATAGCATTATGATTTAAATATTTGATCGGCAAAAGTACTGAAAACATCCTACCCAATCAAATTAATTGATTACCCCTGTTTCATCCAAATCAATTCCATATTTTTGCCAAATAATTTTTAAGGTATGAAGAATTCAGTAATAGAACTAAAACCCGCCTCGCTTTGGTTTTATTTTAATGATATATTAAACATCCCGCGCCCTTCAAAAAAAGAAGGAAAAATCATCGCCTATTTGCTTGAGTTTGGCAGGAACCACCAGCTGGAGTCCCTACAGGACGAAATTGGCAATGTACTCATTCGCAAGCCTGCCACCAAAGGCATGGAAGACCGGCAATGGGTTGTTCTTCAATGCCATGTCGATATGGTATGTGAGAAAAACAGCAATAAAATACACAATTTTGACAACGATGGCATCGAGGCCTATGTTGAAGACAACTGGGTAAAAGCCAACGGTACTACGCTGGGTGCTGATGATGGTATCGGCATTGCTGCCCAGCTGGCAGTACTGGCTTCTCATGATATTGAACATGGCCCACTTGAATGCATCTTTACGATAGACGAGGAAACCGGTCTCACGGGCGCTTTTGGTCTGCAGCCCGGATTTTTAAAGGGTTCCATCCTACTCAATCTCGATTCAGAAGATGAAGGACAACTGTTTATCGGATGTGCCGGCGGACAAGATACCCTGGCCTGGCTGCCCTTTGATTGGGAAGCCACTCCTGATAACATGGCTGCATTTAAAATCATGGTATCCGGCTTAACCGGAGGTCATTCCGGAGACGACATCAATAAAGGACGTGGAAACGCCAACAAAATCCTGAATCGCTTTTTGTGGGAAAACATGACTCAACTTAGCCTTAAACTGCATACTTTTGATGGAGGCAACCTCCGCAATGCCATAGCCCGGGAAGCATTTGCCACCGTGGTTTTACCTCAGGAACGAGCCAATGAGCTGATCAAAAAAGTGGACGATTTCAAATTGATGTGCAAAGAAGAATATTCGATTACCGAACCGGCCCTCAAGATTGCTATTTCGGAAACCGAGCTACCGGAAACGGTTATTGATGACGAATCGTTTTTTTACCTCACCAACGCCATCTATGCTTGTCCGCATGGTGTGCTGGCCATGTCGCCCAGCCTGGAGAATTTTGTTGAAACCTCCACCAACCTGGCCTCGGTGAAATTTCAGGAGGATGAAATTCAAATCACAACCAACCAACGTAGTTCGGTAGAATCTGAAAAACAGGATGCCACCAACATGGTTTCATCTGTTTTTAAACTCGCAGGAGCACGCATAGTTACTTCGGAAGGCTATCCGGGTTGGAAACCAAATCCGAATTCACCCATAGTGGACTTGTCGGCAAAATCGTACAAAAAATTGTTTAACATTGAACCCCAGGTGCTGGCCATCCATGCCGGACTCGAATGTGGTCTGATTGGAAATAAATATCCTGAAATGGACATGATTTCATTCGGTCCTACCATCAAAGGTGCACATTCTCCCGATGAAAGACTCGATATTGAAAGTACCGCCAAATTCTGGGATCTTCTGATCGAAATATTAAAAAATATTCCAAAAATTTAAACTGGTTTTATAGATGCCCTGAGGAAATGATCTTCAACAAAAGGTAATATAATAGGTTGTTGATTTTTTGATTGAAAATGGATACCTTTGACCACAGATTACTAATCTGCTAATTCAACTGTAGAATGGAAATACATATTCGATTTTTTAAAACTGTCCTGGTTGTCATTGCAATCGGAATTTGGATCATCGTTTTTCAAAACGCAGGAATTATTCCTCAAGCTATCCCGCAACGCATCGTGGCCGATTCTGCCATCCTTGTCACCGGAGAAGTGGATGTGCTCAATACCGTATTCATTAAAGGTGCGGTAGATGCCAACATAGAAAGTATCAATGGTTATTCAAAATTTTACAAAGATCCGCGTACCGGCGAGTACTATGTAATTCCCGTCACAGACCCCTACCAATAAACTTCTTTTCTTTACATTTGCCTGAATGTTAAGAAGGAATTGAGTAATGGTTCAACATAAAGTCCCGGTCGTTTTATTGCTGATTTCACTCTTGTTGGCGCAGTTGGCTTTATTGGCCCAGGATTCTGTTATAACCCGGTTAAACACTCAAATTGCCCGTACCACCGACAGTCTTGAAAAAGTATATCTGCTGAACGAAATCGCCAATGTGTTGAAAATTTCAGACATCGACAAGGCCCTGTACTTCAATAAAAAAGCCTTAAAACTGGCCAACCAGATCAAATCACCTGACGCTTGCGGGGTAACCAATGAGCTCATGGGCGAGTTGTTTGATTTAAAAAACAACATTCAACCCTCCATTAATTACTACCTGATCAGCGCTAAAATTTATGAAGGACGCGATCAACCGGATAAGCTGAGTTCCATTTATGGGAAATTGGGCTTGCTCTACTACCGCAACAACTATGACATGGAACAGGCCCTTGATTATTTCAGGAAATCACTCGACTTTGCCATTCTCGGAACTAACAAAGAACTCATCGGAGAAGCCTACAACCGCATTGGAAGCATATTTTTTGATCAGGCAAACCTGGAAGAAGCCTATCAGTATTTTGTAAAAGCGCTGGATATATTTCAATTGAATGATAACCAGGCAGGTATTGCCAAAGCATTCAATAACCTCGGAGAAATTCACCGGCTTCAAAATGAAAATAAAAGGGCCATCGAATACTATGAAAAAAGCCTCGCGATAAACAAAGCATTAAATTTACCCGACAGGGTAGCCACCAATTACCAAAACATGGGGCTAATTTATGGAAAACAAGGAGAAGTGCAAAAATCTTTTGACTATTTTGAAAAAAGCCTTGAAATTTATAACCGTACCAACAATGCGGAATCCAAACTCTTGCTTCAGGTATTGATGGGTCGCGAGTACCTCATTTCGGGGATGTATGAACAAGCGAAAAAAACCCTTACAGATGCTTACAAACAAGCCAGCTATTTTGGCAAGTGGAATCATATCCGTGATGCGGCGGAAGGATTAAGCGAAATATATGAAGCCACCGGACAACCTGCCAAAGCCTTGTTTTATTATAAATCCTATGCCCGATATAATGATTCGATCAACCTGAAGCAAAAATCGGACATGGCCATGGAACTGCAATCCAGGTTTTTGAACGACATCAAAGACATAGAAATCAAATTAAAAGACAATGACATCCTCTTGCTTAACAAAGAAAAAGTAATTAACAACCTGAAATTAAACCTCTTAATCATTAGCGTGATCGCCATCGTGATTATCACTGTGATTATCCTGATGCGGGCAGGTGGAAAAATCAGGAAGGAAAGATTGGTGAGAGAAAAAGATGCGTTGCTGCACCATACTCAGCAGGAATTGATGCGAATTGAGTTAAAAGGCAAAGACAACGACCTGATGAACTTCGCGTTGCATCTGGTGCAGAAAAATGAAGTGCTTAAACAACTCAAAAGTGAATTAAAGGGAATTTCAACAACCCATGATGCTGAAATCAATAGAAAAGTAAAAGATCTTTCGATTCACATCCAGCAGAACTTGCAAATACAGAAGGAAATAGATGAGTTTCAAGCCAAAGTCGATCAAACTTACGACGAATTCTTTAAAAAACTAAAGATCAGGTTTCCATCGCTTACCAAAAATGAAGAACGCCTGTGCGCATTACTTCGTCTTGAGCTAAGCACGAAAGAAATTGCCACCTTGAATAACATTTCGGTTAAGGCTGTTGAAATGAGCAGGTACAGGCTTCGAAAAAAATGCGGTATAGAAAACAGTGAAGGCCTTCCCAAGTATCTACAAAATATTTAATACCCATGTTGTAGGTGGATACACACTTCTAATGTACTGAATTATTGATCTTTAAGAAGATGAATGTAGTAGTACGCTTATTTGAATTAATTATGAATTGTTGCGTTGTAGAAGCCCTGTAGTAATGACAAATAAAATGGCATTGGGTGTTCACTTATCTTTGGCCAAAATTAATTCATACTTGAAACAATCAAATGGTAGGTACAGATACAACACTTGATTTTGGTTTAATTGAAAAATGCCTCAAAAACGACCGTAAAGCCCAATACGAGTTTTACGAAAAATACGCGCCTAAACTCTATGGTGTTTGTTTAAGATATGCCAAAACCGTTATTGATGCAGAAGACATTCTCCAGGATGGATTTATTAAAGTATTCAGGTATTTGGGTGATTATAGGGGTGAAGGTTCGTTTGAGGGTTGGCTGAGAAAGATCATGGTGACAACTGCCATGAATTTTTACAAGAAAAAGAACCTGGTAAGCAAAGATATTGAACCTGAGAGCCTTCGTCTCCCTTTCCATAACGACCATGAAATTGTTTCTGCCATGTCGCACAAGGAATTGCTCCGTTTTATTCACGAATTGCCCGACGGGTACCGGACTGTTTTCAATCTAAACACCATCGAGGGTTATTCTCACAAAGAAATCGGAGAAATCATGCATATTTCGGTCAACACTTCCAAATCGCAATTGTCGCGTGCAAAAAATTCGCTTCGAAATAGCATTGGCAACCTTTTTAAACATGAGGAAATCCTCATGCAATTTCAGACAGCACCTGCTTATCAATAATTGAGTAATTTCTCATTTGATTTTCATATAACAGCATTGCTATTTAGTCATTAATTGGCTATTTTGTCATATCACATTTGGTATTAATAAAAGGAGGTGAGCAGATGGCAAAAGAATTTTACCTTTGCTTCCGTTAAAAAAAAATCAGGAATGTTAAAGGCATGATGCCACCAAAACGAAATCAAATGAATGTTACCAAAAAAAAGGGAAATTCACTTTCCATCGCAATCATCGGCTTGTTGTTTTTTATTTTTGGATTTGTAACATGGCTCAATGGCATTCTCATACCTTACCTTCAAATAGCATGTGAACTCACTAATTTTCAAGCCCTTTTTGTCGCGTTTGCCTTCTATATATCCTATACCGTCATGGCACTCCCCTCTTCGTGGGTACTTAAGAAAACCGGCTTTAAAAGCGGGATGATGGTGGGATTGTTCGTCATGGCCATTGGCACCTTACTTTTTATTCCTGCAGCCATAACAAGGCTGTACGGTTTATTTCTACTGGGTATCTTCATTATGGGAACCGGATTAGCAGTTCTACAAACAGCTTCCAATCCTTACATTATCATTATCGGACCAAGGGAATCGGCTGCCAAACGGATTAGCATCATGGGGATTGCCAACAAGGTGGCGGGCATGTTGGCACCTCTTATTTTGGCCTATTTTATCCTGAACGATGGGGATGCTTTTGTAGCCGGATTGGCTGGATTGGATGATGTTTCACGAAATCTCCAGCTGGATATCCTGTCGCAACGTGTGGTGATGCCCTATCTCATCATGACAGTAGTTCTGGTTCTATTGGGCATTGGCATTCGGTTCTCGCCTCTTCCTGAGATTGAAGATGAGCAGGAGGAGTTTCAGGAAACAGCTCATCAGTCAAAGACCAATATTTTTCAATTTCCAAATCTGGTGCTGGGTGTGTTGGCACTGTTCTTTTATGTAGGAGTTGAAGTAATTGCCGGCGACACCATCATCAGGTATGGTATTTCACTCGGATACCCCATCGAACAGGCTAAAATGTTTACCTCTTTTACTTTAGCAGGAATGATTATCGGCTATTTGCTCGGCATTGTCCTCATCCCGAAATACATCAGTCAGCAAAATGCACTGGCAGCTTCAGCCACCTTGGGATTAATGCTGAGTTTTAGTGTATTATTTGGTTCCCCACTTATTTCAGTTACTTCGGTAGCCTTATTGGGATTGGCGAATGCTCTCGTATGGCCTGCCATCTGGCCGCTGGCCATCCATGGTCTTGGAAAATTCATGAAAACAGGTTCTGCCATGTTGATTATGGCCATCGCGGGAGGAGCCTTGCTTCCGTTGCTTTGGGGACAGTTATCAGATATGTTTTCTGCTCAACAAGCTTACTGGGTGCTGGTACCTGGTTATCTGATTATTTATCTCTATGCAACCAGGTGGCATAAGCTGACTTCCTGGGGACGAAGTTAAAATGGCAAAATAGCTTAAAATGGTGCAAGCGGACGCTTGCACCAGATAAGTGTTGAAATCTGACTTCCTAAAAATTAAACCGGAACGTGAGTGCAAACTGCTGTGTGGTATATTTGTTCTTTACAGCATTGGTGTAAATATCTGCATTGTAGTAATACAGGTAATAGTCCTCGCTCATCACCGAATACACATAGGCAAAATCCATAGCAAATACATCCTTTTTATAGCCTATACCCCCTGAAAAGGAAGTTCTCTTTCCATCGTTGAGGTTGTCGGCATAAGGGCTGGAAGAAAAACCATACCCTCCTCGCATACTAACCATGCCCAATCGCCATTCGGTGCCAAACTTTAGGTTGTTGGTGGCACGATAGGCATCTCGTATTTCATCATTTACGGGATTGGTGTCATCGTCTGTAAAACCAAATCGGGCACTTGAGTAATCAGCATATTCGTACTCGGCCGAAACAAAGCCTATTTGATTGATAAAAAACGCCACACTTCCAATGGTCCTCAGTGGTGTATAAAAACGGTATGAATAGTTTCCTTTTGGAGCCGGTGATTCGGGTACAATAGTGACCCCGCCATAAGTTGCTGTGGTCTCCGTATTCCAGTCATCAGTCATATTCCAGTAATAGGAAGGGGTATGGAAAGCCAGGCCCATTCGCACCCAATCGGTTGGTTTATAGATAGCCCCCAGTTTCAGGTTGATCCCCCACCCGGTAGTTACCAGGTTCTCGGTGACACTCCAACTGTTGAAATCCGGAACATTATCCGAAGTAAAGCTTTCGCTGTAATAGGTTTTTCGGTTGAACCTGATATAGGGCAAGCCAATTGTGGCACCAAGAAAGAATTTATCGTTGTAGTTGGCCGCAAACGACATCAGCCATTCGTTGGTTGACCCTTTTGAAGTGGTCATTTGTCTTTGGTAAGCACCATCCCCATTGGGTACGGGGACATCATAAAAATCATCATAACCCGGCACGGTATCGAGCAGGTACACTGCCCACGCGGGATCCAGATAAAACGGATCTACATTGTACAAATTATAGTAAGGAACGTAATCCGCTTGGTTCATATATACATCTAGTTTAGTGTTTTCATGATTGGTACCTTGTATGTTCACTGTGGAGTTATAGTTATTCAGGCGGTTCATGCCAATGGCAAACTGCGTATATTTCCAACCCATTCCATTTTTCACTGGTTTGGTCATCACATAACCCAGGTTACTCAGATCGAATACGGTGCTAAAATCCTCACGGCTATTACCATTATAAGTTGAAGCTGCTTTACGCGAAAACACTTCGGGGGTAAAGGTCATATCGTAGGTTCTGAAAAGACCAAGTCCGGCCGGATTGGTACTGGCTGCCGAGAAATCGGCTCCGATGGCACCAAAGGCGCCTCCCGCTCCCATACTTCGGGCTGTCCCCTGATAAAACGACTGAGAATATCTGAGTGCATCTTCTGCCAATTGAGCATTTGAAACCAGGGCATAGGACATCAACAAAGTTGCTATGAAATATTTTTTCATGATAACGATTTATTAATCAATGGTAAAACACTTATTGTAAAACGGTATAAAGTAAGAAGTATTGCAATGAGTTATCTTCTTCCACCACGGGGCGAACTACTACTTGAACCAGAGCTACGTGAGCTGCTTCCAGAGCTACTGCTTCCTGAACTTCGGCTTGGAGTAGAAGGAGCGCTGTAACTTTTTGAGGATGTACCCTGGCTATTTGCAGGCGACGAATAAACCCTGGAAGGCGTTTCAGTAGTTGAGCCTGATGATCTTCCACCTCTGTTGTCGTTCTTCTGGGTACCTGATGTACTTGGTTGTGTATAGATTTTTGCCGGACGTGAGCGATTAAAGGTTGCCGATTCGCGGGTGTTGGTTCCAGTTTGGCTATTGTTACGTGGCTGTACTGTTTCGCGGGTATTGGTGGCTGAACGATTGTTTTCGCGTGTTTGCGTGGGAGCAGGTGCTGTTCTCACGAATTCCTTGCTCGATCGTGGTTGTCGCGAGGGCAGACTCTCATAGGATTTTGGTTTGCGGTATTTTTCTTGTGAGGAACGTGTATCCTGGGTATTGGGAGCTTTTCTTTCAACCGATACCGGTTTTCTGATGACCCGGGTTTTATCCTGACCTGCAGTTTCGCCTGATTGTCTGGTTCCTGGCCGTGTTGACTGAGTAGTTTCCTGATCACGATTGCGGGTAGTCACGTTGCTGCTACCTGTACCTGCATCTATCGTGTTCGTGCGTGGAGTAAGCAATGCACCACTACCTGCTACCACAGTTTCAGGAGATTTTCTTGAACCGGGGTTTACGGCATCACCTGAACGGCGGCCTCCACGTCCGGGAATGGTAGTTCCACCAACTCCCCTGCCGCGTGAACCATAGTGAACGTCATTACCATACTCGGGGTAGTAGCCTCCTCCGTAATATCCGCCGTATCCACCACCGTAATATCCGCCATATCCACCACCGTAATAGCCATCATAGTAACCATTCCAATAACCCTGGTTGTATCCGGCCCAGTAGCCACCTCCATAGTAGGGATAACCCCAGCCATAATGTGGATAACCCCATCCATAGTAAGGATAGCCCCATCCTGAATAAGGATAACCCCAGTAGCTGTATGAGGGCCATCCATAGCCATAACTCATCGAATAGCCCATGCCCATACCAACACCGACACCCATGCTAAATGAGGAGTTGTAATCTTCACAACCGCCACAATTACTTGTATATTGTTCATCATAGTACTCATCACTTTGGCCCGAACCATTAAAACGCCTGATGCGTGCAGCATAATCGCTTTCGTAGTTACTGTCGACAAACTCGTAATCGTCTTCTTCAGCCTGGTTCTGGGTATTATCGGAAGAAGCAGCCACATTCGACTCATACTGAGTGGAATAATCAAACTGACCATCCGAAGAAGCAGGAGTTGCTTCACTTACCACAGCTGTGGTGGAAGGAGTGTTAGCCTCAACCGGCCTTGATTTGGATGAATAATACACATCATCGCCGGGTATGTTGTTATAAGAAGAACAAGCTGTTAACATGGCAATCAGCGCTATCGCTGATAAGATTCTGAGGGTGTTTTTTGGCGTTTCCATGGTAGTTATATGTTGAGCGTTATTAAACATTGTGTAATTTTGTGCCATCTTATAAAAATACAAAGACTATACCAAACTATTAAAATGGCAAAAGAATTAACACCTCAGGCTGAAAATTATTCACAATGGTACAATGACCTCGTGATCAAAGCCGACATGGCCGAGAATTCGGCCGTACGTGGTTCGATGGTGATAAAACCTTATGGCTATGCCATTTGGGAAAAAATGCAGGCGATACTTGATGGCATGTTTAAGGAAACCGGTCATCAGAATGCCTATTTCCCGCTTTTTATACCGAAATCCTTTTTCAGCAAGGAGGCATCACATGTCGAAGGATTTGCCAAGGAGTGCGCTGTTGTGACTCACTATCGTTTAAAAAACGACCCGGAAAAAGGAATTATAGTAGATCCTGATGCCAAACTGGAAGAGGAGCTAATTGTTAGACCGACCTCAGAAACCATCATTTGGAACACCTACCGCAGTTGGATCCAGTCGTACCGCGACTTGCCTCTACTGATAAACCAATGGGCCAACGTGGTGAGGTGGGAGATGCGTACCAGGTTGTTTTTGCGCACCTCGGAATTTCTGTGGCAGGAAGGCCATACCGCCCATGCCACCCGCCAGGAGGCTATCTCCGAGGCAGAACTCATGCTGAAGGTGTATGCGGATTTTGCCGAAAACTTCATGGCCATGCCAGTTCTTTGCGGGGTTAAATCGCCCAACGAACGATTTGCAGGTGCGTTAGAGACTTATTGTATTGAGGCGCTGATGCAGGATGGAAAAGCGCTTCAGGCTGGCACTTCACATTTTCTGGGACAGAATTTCGCCAAGGCATTCGATGTAAAATTTGTCAACCGTGAAAACCAGCAGGAGTTTGTCTGGGCTACTTCGTGGGGTGTAAGTACTCGTTTGATCGGCGCCCTGATCATGTCGCATTCGGATGATAACGGTCTGGTGTTGCCCCCTAAACTGGCTCCAATTCAGGTGGTGATTGTGCCTATCTTCAAAAAAGAAGAGGAATTCAAGGCCATTACCGAAAAGGTGGGCAGCTTGATAAAAGACCTGAAAGCGAAGGGTATTTCGGTTAAATACGACGACCGCGACACACATAAACCGGGATTTAAGTTCGCCGAATGGGAGATGAAAGGTGTACCTGTACGTTTGGCCATCGGCCCGCGTGACCTGGAAAAGGGTACCGTTGAGGTGGCCCGGCGGGATACAATGGAAAAAGAAGTGCTTCTGTTTGTTGATATCGCCGACAAGATTGAAAACTTACTGGAAAGGATTCAAAAAAATATCTACCAAAAAGCCCTCACTTTTCGTGATGACAATACATTTAAAGTGGATACCTGGGAAGCATTTACCGACCGCATTGAGAAAGGTGGCTTTGTGTTAGCCCACTGGGATGGTACTGCAGAAACCGAACAGAAAATCAAAGAACTCACCAAGGCCACTATTCGTGTAATTCAGTCCAACACCAGGTCGAAACCGGGATCATGTATTTATACAGGTAAACCTTCGGTGCAGCGGGTGGTATTTGCCAAGGCGTATTGATTGTATTGGTTCAGGCGAAGCTGTTTTTGTATTCTTACAACAATTCCTGATTAAGTATCCTTCTGAAATGAGGATAGAAATATCCGGCTCGTTATTCATGTTAGTGAATGCTGGTAAATATCCTGAAAAACAGAATGGAATTTATCTTTTAGTTAAGGCTAAATATAAAAAATATTGGCTTTTTTAAATCAATATTGCGGTGCTCCGCACCTTGAATCTATTGATAATAAATTGGCTATAAATATTTTCGGTGCGCTGCACCTCAAAATTATCAGTTTTATATTGTTCATTTTCAATTAGCTGAAAATCACAAACACACTCGATCTGCAAAGCATCAAAAGTCAGGAATCTTTTATATTCTTGTTTAAAATCCCTTGCCCGGGGCTTAAGCCCCGGGCAAGGGATTTTCGGTCATTCAGGAGAATAGAATCTAATTCACGCTTTGATGTTGATTTAAAATGCGATATATTATCGTCTCCCTTATAAAAGCATAAAGGTGCAAATCAATCGATTAAAATTTACTTCAACATCAACAATTAAATGATCATCAACCTTATAAACAAATTCACGAATAACTAATATTTACCCCATTTAAGTTAAAATCGGAAGCCAGTGAAACCGCTAAAATTGATACACCAACCCGATGCTCCCATTACCTCCAACCCCCATCGACCATTTCGATTCGGGTTGCATCAACTTAAATACCATTCTGCCAATAACCACGCCCAGTGCCGCGCCAATCACTACATCACTTGCCCAATGCTGGTTGTCGTAGATGCGCGAAAGCCCGACTCCTGTGGCAATTCCATACGAAATCACTCCTACCCAGGGTCTGTCGCGATAAACCGAAGAAAAAAAGGCCGCCAATGAAAAGGCCGTAATGGTATGCCCGGACGCGAATGAGGTATATTCAAAACCCTGAAACGGGCCTTCCCACAACCCGGGGTTAGCTGGCATGTCCTGATAAGGCCTGTGCCTGTGCGTCACAAACTTCAATAACTGCACAGTGAGCGCACTCATTATCCAGGCTTGGGTCCCTCCTAAAGCGATTTGCCTGGCTGCAGGATCGTGAGCCGCCAATCCGTACAGGTAATAAGAACCTAACAAAATCGCGGGATAAACTCCACTTCCCCAAGGTTCCAGTCCATACTTTGAAACGTTGGAAGACCCGGAGGTTTGGTTACGCCGAAAAAAATCGCCGATCTGGTCATCAGCCACATAGAGCAAAACACCAGCCGTGAGCACACTTCCCGAAACAATCCATTGTTTTGTGCTCCAGTGCAAGGGCGCTATGGCCATGGCTTTGGTGGCAGCAAAATAAGACTTAAAATAAGCACCATTGGGTTGATCAGGATAAGTAAACCTGTTCGTATTTTGACCCCTAACAGGAGTCAACAACGATATCAACAACATGAACAATAACAACTTACAAAAGGCAGTCGATTTGCTTGTCTGGCGATTTGTCATTTGGAAATAGCGTTATAAAGCAGCATTATTCAAGTTTCTTGGCCTGATTCCAGTAATGATCCATTTCTTCCAGACTCATCTGTTCAACAGATTTTCCATCTTGTGCCGACTCGGTTTCGATGTATTGAAATCGCTTGATAAATTTGCGGTTAGTCCGTTCCAGGGCATCTTCCGGATTAATGCCTATGTACCGCGCATAGTTTACCAGGGCAAACAGCAGATCGCCAAACTCATCTTCCACTTTGCTTTTGTCTGCCTTCTGGTCTACCTCATATTTCAGCTCGTCCAATTCTTCCAACACTTTATCCCATACCTGTTCGGGGGCTTTCCACTCAAAACCAACCCCCTTTACCTTCTCCTGAATGCGATAGGCTTTCACCAGCGGGGGCAACGAGGAAGGGACCCCTTCGAGCACAGATACTTTTCCTTCCTTCAGTTTTAACTTTTCCCAATTTTGTTTCACATCGCTTGCATCAGCGACAACCACATCGCTGTATATATGGGGGTGACGGTGGATCAGTTTTTTAGAAATACCATCCAGTACATCTTTGATGTCGAATTGACCTGATTCGGAGGCTATTTTTGAGTAAAACACCAGGTGAAGCATCAGGTCACCCAGTTCACCCCGGATGGAAGGGAAGTCATTGTCGAGGATGGCATCCGACAGCTCATACATCTCTTCAATGGTCAGGTGCCGGAGGCTTTGTATTGTTTGTTCCTGATCCCACGGGCATCCGGCACGCAATTCATCCATAATGGTGAGCAGTTGTTCAAAAGCCTTTAGCTTTTGTTGCAGTGTATTCATAGGTTATTGTTGAATAAAGGCAATCAGATCGTCACCTTTGTAAGGTTTAGCAATATACAAATCGATGCCTGCCTGCTTAAAACGCTCTTCATCGCCAGGCATGGCATATGCTGTTACCGCGATAATTTTCACCCGCGGCCAATGATTTTTTTGTTCCATCGCCCTGATTTGTTTGGTGGCCTCAATGCCATTCATAACAGGCATCTGGATATCCATTAAAATGGCATCGTATTCGTTATTCATGTACAAATCCACTCCAATCTTACCGTTTTCAGCCAGGTCGGCAGTATAGCCTTTCAGTTTTAACACAGCCATGGCAAACTTTTGGTTGAGCAGGTTATCTTCGACCAACAACACATGTTTTATTATTTCTTTTGATTTCATTTGCGATTCAATTATTTTGTTCTAGAGCAGGAAGTGTAAAATAAAAACGTGAACCCGTATTTCTTTTGCTTTTCACCCAGATACGTCCTCCGTGTTTATCAATAAATTCTTTGCTGAGGATCAAACCAAGGCCCGTACCTTTTTCATGTTCGGTACCTTCGGCGAGGTATTGTTCGTCGAGTTTAAATAATTTGTCCAAACCTTCGGCTGGTATCCCGACACCAGTATCCGTAATGCATACCTCAACAAAACCTTCCTTGTTTTTGGCCGTTATTCTTACTTCCCCGGAAGCAGAAAATTTCACAGCATTGGAAAACAGGTTGCGCATTACTGTTTTTATCATGTTTTTGTCTGCATTTACGAAGGTATTAAAGGGAACTTCGGAGATGAGTTTGATGCCTTTTTTTGATGCTTGCGTCTGGTGAAGGTTCATGGTTTCATTTATTATTCCATTTAAATCGAATGTTGAAGGTGCAAATTTAATTTTTCCGGTTTGAGTACGTGACCATTCAAGCAAGTTTTCAAGCAGTCGATAGGTTGTGTTGGCTGCCATGCTGATATTTTCGATATAGCTTCGCTTTTCGGTGTCGCTCAGGTTATCGTATTCGGCTGTGAGCAGGCTGGAAAACCCCAGAATGGCATTAAACGGGTTTTTCAGGTCATGAGCGATGATGCTAAAAAATTTATCTTTGGTCACATTGGCCTGGTGCAATGCTTCTTCACGTTCGTGTAATGCATTCTCAAATGTCTTTCGCTTCGAAATGTCTTCCATAATCGTAACAAAATGGGAAATGGCATTTTTTTCATTAAGAATAGGAGAAATCACCAGCGATTCCCAATAGAGTTCTCCGTTTTTCTTCTTGTTTAACAGTTCACCGCGCCATATTTTCCCACTTAAAATCGTTTCCCAAAGCTCTCGGTAAATGTGGATGTTCACTTTACCTGAGGAGAGTATGCGTGGGTTGCGGCCCAGCACCTCCTCGGAAGTATAACCAGTAATCAGGCTAAAAGCAGGGTTCACATATTCAATCAAACCTTTCATGTTGGTAATCAGGATCATGTTTGGGCTTTGTTCGATGGCTGCCGTGAGTTTTTTAATGGTCTCCAGATTCTCTTTCCTATCTGTAATATCATTGCCAATGCCCAGAATGGCTGGCTGGTTGTTGTATGTTATCCTGCTAAACGACATGTCGAAATAGAGTAACTTTTTATCTTTGTTGAATGCTTTTATTTCATAACTTCCCGGTGGCAGTTTCCCATCCATGCGATCACGGGCCATTTGAACAATTTTCTCCTTTTCTTCTGGTAAAATTAGGTCGTATAGGGAGCGGAGGGTGAGTTCTTCGGGTGAATAGCCTAAAATGGTATAAAAATGTTGGTTGGCAAACAACAGTTTCCCGTTCTGATGGATCAGCATAATCTCAGGGCTTTGTTCAACAACCGCCTTATATTTCTCTTCACTCTCGCTGAGTTTAGTGTTTAGCTGTTGTAAGGTAGTGTTGTCTTTGCGTTTTCTGATCATATAATAAAGGATGATCAACAATAAAACCAGCAATACCAAAAAAGCTGTAATCATGACGTTTAATAACTTTTGGCTATAGGTAATTTGCTGCGATTGCAACAGGTTTTGGTTCTCGAGCTGCTGCTGATCGTATCTTGACTGTACTACCTTTTCATTTAAAGAGATCAGCATCAGGCTGGAGGTGAGATTTTTATTATGTATTGAATCGCTTAGTAAGTTCGCCTCCAGCAAGAATTTCAGGGCCTTTTTGTAATCGCCCTTTTGCTGATAGATCCCCGCCAACAACTTATATAAAGTGACTTTTATCTCAGCCAGATCATGGTTGTAGGCCAGGTTGAGCACCTCCAGGGCCACCTCCAGAGCGCCATCATAATTACCATTGGTATTTAGAAATGTAGCATAATGCAAGAGGGTATTGGCTTTTTCATAATCATTTACCCCATCAGGAAATAAAGCGATAGCACGTTGAAAATACCGACTGGCCATCGCCAAATTATTCATCTTTTGATAAGCCAACGCCAGGCTGGTATAGATGGCGCATTGATCATTAATCCGGTTAACGGGTAACATGACAAGTGCCATTTCAGCATGTTGAATGGATAGTGTGTATTGGTTGAGACTGAGACTCAGTAATCCCAAATCCTGATAGGTAAGGCTTGTGAGGGTGCTGTCGCCGAATAATTCCGACAGTTTTTTGGCTTCTTCCAAAAAAGTCATCCCTTCCTGGTGCAATCCAACTTTATCGTACAACACGGCGATATTGTTGAGGGTGGTAATCAGACTACCCGTATCGCCAACCATCCGCTTCAGGTGGATGGCTTCTGCAAAATAGTCGGCCGAAAGCTTATAAAAGCCAAGCACCTGATAAATTAGTCCGAGGTTGTTGAGGGTTTTTACAAGAAAGGTGGTGTCGTTTAATTCTGTAAAAATAAGTTTGGCATTGCTGAAATAAAAATGGCTCTGGCTGAAATGTGAAATCCCGTAATAATCGGAGCCCAGGTTATTCAAATAGATTCCTTCTTCCTGAATCGCGCTATTTTTTTGGGCAAGTAACAGGCCCAGGGAATCGTATTCGATTGCTTTTTGAATGTCAAGATTGTAATAAATTTCGCTGAGCTCACTATACAATTTTAGTTTAACGCTGTCGTGGGCAGTAATTAATACGTTCTGAAGACTATCGATATTGGTAGCAAAAGTAGCTGTCGGGTTATTTGTTAACAACCACAAAAACAACAGACTGATGGTTAGATGCCAATTCAATTTCACGAGCAGAATTTTGTGCAATATACGCTAAAAATTGGATCGAACAGCACAACTTCGGTGAAATCAGGAACATCGCCTGTTGCCCGGAGCTCTCATACCGTCGCATGGATGAGGCTTTTGAATTGCCAGTGCTTAAAGTTCAGAATAAGTTTGTTATCCGCTTTCCTGACGCAATGTAATTGAATCCGCTACATTTAATTCCGGATTCAAACCTGACGAAGGGCTTTCTTGTCATCCGATAGAATTTCTACCTTTGCGCACTAAACAATCATGGAGCTGCCATTGAAGCCACTGAGAAATATTTGTATGATGTGTTGGTCGCTGTTGGCAACAATCGCTGTGGCACAACCCGCCGGCCCACATAGTAAAAACAACCTGTCGTTTGAAGTTAAAGCTCAATATGGTTTCCTGCTCAGCCATCATCTTGAATTGGATATCTTCAATGCCCATTTTCCGGCCCTTGAATTTACACTGCAAAAGGAAACCTGGGGTACCAGCAAATGGGAAGAGGCCTATGCCTATCCATCGTTGGGTGTCAGCGGTTGGGTATCGAACCTGGGTGGTTTCGAGTCCATTGGTTCAGCCTATGCCCTGTATCCCTTTATCAATTTTCCCCTGACTCGCAGCGGGGAACACTCGTTGCATTTCAAACTGGGTATCGGCGTGGCTTATCTCACCAATCACTTCCACCGCATCGAAAACTACAAGAACTTTGCCATCGGATCAGCGATTAACATGGCCGCCAGCCTTTATTTTGATTACAGACGGCAACTGACCAAACGAACTACGATCTCGACAGGTTTCGGTCTCACCCACTTCTCTAACGGATCGACCAAAACACCCAATTACGGCCTGAACATATTTACCGCAACAGTTGGAGTAACCACCTATCTCAGCAAACCCAATCCCGGAATGAGAAAGAAAATTCTCCCCCGACATTTTCCGTTCGAGTTTGATGGAAGTAAATACCTGGAGCTACAATTCTCCACGGCAGTGGCCGCCAAAGACATGAGCGAACAACTGGGTGAACAGTTTATGGTATATGCCGCTTTTACCAACATCATGGCCAGAGTTAGCTTTAAAAGTAAATTCGGAGCCGGTGTTGACTATACCTATGATGGTTCGGATGCCTATTTAATCAAAAAGGAAACCGGGATGGAGCCCGGCCTGCGCGATGTCACCAAAGTGGGTGTTGGTTTTGCCTATGAGCTGGTGCTCGAACGTACTTCATTTTTGATTAATGCAGGCATGTATGTGGCAGGAAAAGAAAGGGGTGAAGGGGATTTCTTTCAACGACTGACTTTAAAATACCTGTTTACCGAAAACTGGTTTGCCAATATGGCCCTGAGTGCGCACCTGGGAAAAGCAGAATATATCGGTCTGGGCATCGGCCACCGGGTGTTTCTTAAATACCGCCAAAGAATACATCATGACTAAAATAAAATGGATCATCGGGTTGTTAATCGTTTCCGGACTTTGTTCCTGTAACAAAACCCATTTGACCGATTGTTTTAAGAATACAGGCGAAAAAACGATAGAAACGCGCTCTCTTCCCTGGTTTAACAACGTGAAATTATACGACAATGTGAACCTCGTAATCAGTCAGGGAAACGAGACATCCTGCGAAGTTGAAACGGGAAAGAACCTCCTGTCAGGTATCACCACAACTGTTGACGAACAAGGAAATCTGGAAATCAGGAATACCAATACCTGCAATTGGGTGCGGAGTTACGACAATCCGCTTTCGGTATATTTGCAGGTAAAACAGCTGGACACCTTGGTTTACAGATCAATTGGCGACATCAGCACCATCGACACCCTGTTTTTGGATACGTTGGTAATCAATTTGTACGAAGGCGCCGGGCGAGTGGATTTGGTTGTTCGGGCCAACCTGATAACGGCGGCCTTGCATTATGGCACCCAGGAACTGGTGGTCTCAGGGAGATGCGGAGTAGCCTATGTGTATTCTGCCAGCTTTGGATTGGTGGACACCCGGGAACTATATGCCTCATTGATGTATGTGAACAACAAAAGTGCCAACGATGTTTACGTGCGTGCCAGTGAAGTTCTTGGCGCCACAATAGAAGGATTGGGCAATATATATTATTATGGTGATCCACCAGTGGTTGGTTTTATCAAACAGGGATCGGGCGAACTCATTCATCTTACCCCATGAAAAAAGGATTCAAATCGGTTGGACCTGTGAATTGGGTGCTCTTGTTGGCAGCCATCATCCTGCTATGGTCAAGCGCCAACATGAAATGGGGTGAAGGCCGATGGAACCGAATAGTGAAGACCGATGGAACAGGGTATTTTTCATACCTGCCGGCGATCTTTGTATACCATGACCTGACTTTTAGCTTTCATGATACAGTGGCTGGTCACCCGGAACATTCCGAGTTTAAATATGAATACAGAACCCACTATAAAGGAAAACCCGTAAATAAATATTATGCCGGTACGGCTTTGATGATGATGCCGTTTTATCTGATCGGTCACTTACTTAATTACCTGACAGGAAACCCGATGGATGGTTTTTCGGTGTGGGTGCTTATATTTATCCATATTGGAGCCATCTTTTACACACTGCTGGGCATGTGGTGGCTGTCGCGTATTTTGGTCAATTACCAAATCAAACCCATGATCAACGCGGTGGTAGTCTTCGCCGTGATGTTTGGCACCAACCTTTTTTACTATGTTTCAGAAGAGCCGGCCATGTCGCATGTGTATTCATTTGCCATGGTGAGCCTGTTTGTCCTCGCGGTGAACCAATACTTTTTAGGTGCAGGCATGAAGTGGTTTTTTGTGGCCATGTTTTCTTTTGGAATGATCGTTCTCATCAGGCCCGTGAATGGATTGGTATTGTTTAGTTTGCCGTTTTTGGCTGGCGATTGGTATACCCTCAAAAGAGGTATCTCCGTATTGTTTCAAAAACCGGTTACTTTATTAGCAGGTATACTCCTTGCAGGGTTCATCGTCGGAATACAGGGCCTTATTTATCTGGTGCAAACAGGTGAATTTTTTGTTTATAGTTATCGGGATGAAGGATTTAATTTTGCCAATCCTCACATGGTTGACTTTTTATTTTCTTACCGCAAAGGTTTCTTTGTTTACACACCCTTGTGTCTGGTGGCCTTGTTTGGGTGGTGGAAGGTGTGGAAAACTTCAAAATTCGCGGCATTTGGTTTCGCGGGGTTTTTTATCCTGGTGGTGTATTTGCTCAGTAGCTGGTGGCAATGGTATTACGGCGGCAGCTTTTCGTCACGGGTGATGATAGAATACCTTCCATTTTTCATGATCCTGCTGGCTTTGTTTTTGCAACAATTTCCCCGTCCGAAATGGATTATTGGATTGGTTTTCTTACTTATTATATTTTGTCAGATACAAACCTACCAATATCGTTATGGATACCTGCATTGGCAGGATATGAACAAAGAACTTTATTGGGAACGGTTTATGCGATTAAAAATGGTAATTATTTAGCTTCCCTGTTTTTAACCATAAATTTTGTCTCAATTCCTTTTCACCCCAACCCTGAAGGGAGAATGAATTGAGAAAAAATTTATTAAGTGTATTGATATATCACACAATATTAACATATTGATAACCTTTGTAAATCAATACTGCTGCTAAATAATTACTAAAAATGAATGACTAAGATAATCCGGCAGATAATACATTCCGATTCAAGCGTCCACTTGAACCAGGATAATTTATTTTCAATCCCCTTACCTAATCAGATCGTCAAACGATACCATAATGGGGGTGTTGTGTTCGAAGTCGTAAAGTGTGATCTTCCTGATTAGATAATAACTCTTCCAATAGGTCATCAGTGAACGATAATATCCGATTTTGGCATTGTCGTTGTCAATCTGTGCCAGGTTGAGATCGAGCACATCGTTTATCTTGCCAATCATATAGCGTTTCTGGGTTACATCGTAACGTTTCTGGGCAACGGTATCCGATTTGGCCGCGATGCGCAGTTGGTTCTTCTGCATGTTGAACTGCATCACGTTGACGAATATATTTTGCACGTAATCGACGCGTTCCTGTTCCACGGAAGCGGCCTCCAGGTCCTGATTCGATTCTGCCAGTTTGATCCTTCCATGAGCCAGTCCCCAGTCGAGAATGGGGACGGTAATACCAACGGTTACCCTTTCCTCATCAAGCGGATTTTTGTACGCGTCGCGCAAGATATCCGATGTCTGCGTCAATCCCAACACGGCATAGATGTCGGCATCAAAGCGTCCAAGCATTTTGGCCCTGTTTACCTCACTCTCAGCTTCAATAAGTCTGCGCTGGAAGGCCAGCCCATCGGATGAATTATTTTTTGCTTCTTCAATTGCCTTATCGGCCGACACCACAAAATGATTGGTCTCTCCCGGAGGAATAAGTGTCACCGGGTGATCTCCTTTTAGTCGAAGGTAGGATTTAAATGCCGACAATCTGGTTTCGTAATTGAGTTCGGCATCTTCCATGGCGGCATTGGCCTGAAGCAGATTGAGTTCGAGTTGCAATAAATCATTCTCAGCAATTTTGCCCAGTTGATAGCGGCCTTTGGCGATGCGGTAAAGCGTATCGTAGTTGGACAGGTTTTTCAAGCTTATTTCTTTTTCAATTTGCGCGATTAAAAGCGAAAAGAACCTGTCTACAGCCACCGATGCTACTTCCTCATTGGCTTCAATTAGCACACGTTTGGCTTCTTCATATTGCATGGGCTCAATCCGTTTTCGCCATTTATATTCATTGTACTTAAAAACAGGCTGGTTAATACCGATGTTGACCATGTTGGCTAAAAACTGACTGGTGGAGGTATCAGTATAATAATTGTTCATCTGGCTGAGACCGGTATTTAGAAAAACTTTTCCTCCTGAAAACCCAACATTCTGCGATAAGGAAAGAGACACTTCGTAACTGGTCAGGCTACGTGAGGTGTAGTTGGAAGTTCCATCAGGTGAGGTGACAGCCTCAATACTGCGATTGATATTGGGCAGGGTTCCATCAAATTGCAGATTGGGCAGATACTCTGCTTTAAAATTGCGGTATTGCCAATAGCTGCTCTTAAACCGGTGCCGCGCAATCTGTGCATCGGGCGATTGGTCCTGCGCCAGCCGGACGACTTCCTGTAATGTGTATTGACTTTTTTTCTGCGCCTGAATTGGTTGTAACACCAATGTTAACAACAAGATAGTTAATGCAAAAAAGAGAAGTCCTTGTTGGCTTATTGAATAAATTTTATTCATTCTTCATCATTTAAATATTTTCGACCGGCGACCTTGTATAGAAGGTCATGGATATACGAATCACAAAAATAAAACTTATGATTGATTGGTTTATTGTAATAACCAGATAAATTGATTAAAAGTACCGGTGCCTTCTGCATCATCGCCTATCATGTCTGCAAGAAATGACCAAAAAAAAAGCTGCCCCACCAGGACAGCTTTTTCTTATTTACACTCTATTGGTGTTTGGTCAGGTAGCTGGCCACACCCGCCGAGGTGGCTTCCATGGCATCGTCGCCTGGTTCCCAGTTCGCGGGGCACACCTCACCGTTTTCTTCGTGAAACTGCCATGCATCCACAATGCGCAAGGCTTCTTTGATGCTGCGGCCCAGGGGCAGGTCGTTTACCACCTGATGGCGAACAATGCCTTGTTTGTCGATAAGGAATAGTCCGCGATAGGCAACAGGTTCCCCATCGAATTCGGCTTCGCCGTCTTCGTTGTATTCGTATGTGCCTGCCAGCACGTCAAAGTTTTCAGAGATGGTCTTCGAAAAATCAGATACCAGCGGGTATTTTACACCCTTGATACCCCCATCTTCCCTCTCCGTATTCAACCATTTCAGGTGTGAAAATTTAGAGTCCACAGAGCACCCAACCACAGCAACATTGCGTTTTTCAAATTCAGCAATTTGATCCTGAAAAGCAATAATTTCTGTGGGACAAACAAAGGTGAAGTCCATGGGATAGAAAAAGAAAATAACATATTTCTTTCCTATGTACTGTTCCAACGAGAATTTTTCTACAAAATCGCTCCCGTTTACCACCGCGGTGGCTTCAAAAAGCGGAGCTTTTTTTCCTACTAATACTGCCATAATCTATTAATTTTTAATGTTTAGTAACTTTCTAAGCCGCAAAATTAAGAATTATTTTAAATAAGAGGGATACGAAACTATTTTTAAGGAAAATTAAGAACCATCCAACTATCTCCACCACAGCGTTGATGCAACCGCTTTAGGAGCAATAAAAACACGATTAAAAATGGCACAAACTGACACCTTAATCAGTTAATCGTGCCGCAGGCTTTCCACAGGGTCTTGTGCGGCGGCTTTACGTGCAGGGAGGTAACCAAAGATGATACCTACGAAAGCAGCCACGCCAAAGGACAGAAGGATTGACCAGAAAGAAACGATGGTCAGGATGTCGGTAGACAAGGTAATGACTTTGGCCATGATGACTCCCAGGACAACCCCAATAATACCACCTGTAATGCTGATGAAAGTGGCTTCAGACAGAAACTGGAATACGATGTCGCGGCGGGTGGCTCCGGTAGCACGGCGCACACCTATCTCGCGGATGCGTTCCATCACCGAAGCAAGCATGATATTCATAATTCCAATGCCACCAACCACCAACGAAATACCGGCGATAGCTCCCAGCACGATGTTAAATATGTCTTTTGTCTTCTGCTCTTGTTTAAGTAACAGCTCCGGGATGGTGATCACAAAATCGTCCACGCCCTGGTGCCGTCTAAGGAGCATTTTTCTGAGAGCCTCAGCGGTAGTTGACAACTGGCCGCTTTCTTTAACCTGCACCACAATCTTGTCGAGCTGACTCTCGGTTTCTTCTGACCCTCCTCCGGAACTAAATGACACGCTTCCTCCACTAAAAAAGACAAAGTTACCTCCACCCATGAGACTTGCCTGGTTGATGAGGGATCTGTCTTTGAAGCGTAACAGAAGGGTCTTGATGGGAGCGAATACACTGCGGCTGTAATTGCTTACGCCCATGGACTCGGCCTTTTCGCTTACCTGTACTCCTTTTAGAACTCCAACCACGGTGAGCCAGATACTTCCGCACTTAATATTTTGACCTACAGGGTCTTCGTTGGGGAAAAGTTTCCCCGCCACCTCCGGTCCAAGTACGCAAACAGGTGCTCCCAGTTCGAGCTGTCGGTTACTGAAACTTGTTCCATTGCTCATTTCCTGACTGAATATCGAGAAATAATCGGCGGTGACTCCGGAAAGGTCGACGTTGAGTTTTTTTCCACTTCGAATGGCCATGGTAGGATAAATGACCTCGGGACTTACTACGGCCACCGTAGGCAATGATTTGGCAATGTTTTCGGCATCTTTGATGGTCAGTCCGGGTGAGTATTTCTTACTCATGGATTTCTCGTCACTTTCGGTATCGGTATTGTTGGGATCGTCCATCACCTTGGGGGTGATGACAATGTTGTTTAAACCAACCAGTTTAATCTGGTCGAGTATCTCCTGACGTGCCCCGTTGCCAATGGCCATCATAGCAATAACGGCTGCCACGCCAAAGATGATACCCAGGGCGGTGAGGATGGATCTGAACTTGTTGGCAAAAACGGCCTCCAGCGATATGGTGAGTATGAGCAGGTATCTTTCCAAAACTTGTTTTTTATTGGATTCGTTTTTGAGTACCTGATCCGCCACCCATCCTCTGTTTCCTACCCTGACCATTTGGTCGTTGGCCATTGTGTTTCTCGCGGTGTTCAACAGTATCTTCAACCGTTTTCACTTCCTTGAATTGGTCGAGGGTGGCCTGGTCAAGACGTCGTAACGACCACTGGTCGGCTCCTTCGGGTGCGATGAGGTATACTTCATCTCCCTGATTTAGCCCGGCCCTTATAATGATATCGGTCTCACTGCTTTTGCCCGGAACCACCTGTTGTCTCTTCCCTGAACGGGCATAGACAAAGCTGATGCTATCGATTGTGTTGACGGCTTCGATGGGGATGAAGACCACGGAATCGATGACCTCGGTGATGATGCTGTTTTTTGTGGTCATAGAAGGACGCAGGATGGAATCGAAGCCATCCACGTAGATCATCACTTCGAAAACCTTGGCGTTTGAATTGCGCATCTGCTCACCCATATTGGCCACTTCGTTTATATGACCAGTGAAGCTCTTATCGGGAAAGGCATCAATCTGTACGATGGCTTCCTGTCCGGTTTTCACCTTGCTGATGTCAATTTCATTGACGTAAGTACGCGAGTTCATGGCGCTAAGGTTGGGTAGTATGGCCACCACATTCTCCCAGCTGCTGATTTGGTCGCCGGCACCGAGTTTCTGACCGTTCCAGTCGCGTTTGTAGTTGACCATCCCCGATTTGGGAGCGATGATCAGAAATTCCTTTTTCAGGTCGGCAAACTCTTTGAGCACACGCCTTGCTTTCTCGAGGTTAGTGGCTACCTCACGCATGTTAGCCACCGACTGCTGTTGCTTGATAGAATAGTTTTGAAGGGTTTGCTTGTAGCTGCGCTCTGTTTTCTCAAGGTCGATTTTTACCTGTCGCTGTGTGGCGGGTGGTTCATATAACGATTGGTCGACGATGATTTGTTTTTCTTCTACCTGGTATTTCAGGTTCACCAACTCATCACGTGCGCTTCTGAGTGTGAGTGTGGTATCGAGCTGTGTTTTGATGAATTGTGTTTCCAGCTTTTCAACTTCCAGTTCCTGATCCCTGATTTGGTTTTCGAGGTCGCTCCGGTCGATGGTAGCCACCCATTGCCCTGAATCGACAACGGTACCGTCGGGGACGATGTCTTCGATGGTATAGCGGTGGATACGCGCATTGCGGAGTCCGTTGGCATTGGGTCCCATGATGTTTTCGCTGCTGCGGGCTTCAAGCTCACCGGTGGTAGTGACTTCGATCACAAATTCACCCTGTTTGGCTTCAACGCTGATGGTTTTGTCGGCAACCACATTTTCAGCAGAAAAATACCAGATGAGAGCCGTGGCAGCCAGCACCAGTCCAACCAGTATAAGGGTATTTTTACGTTTCATCGGCTAATCATTAAGAATTGGTAAAAGTACACATTGCTTATTGGTTGTACAACGATTTTTTTTGTTGATTGTTGTTTGGAGGTGGAGTGTACCTTGGATTGTTTTGTATATGCGGGGGGTGATATTTTGCTTAGATACAAGGAAGCGTCGTGGGGAGTTTGGAAATGTAAAACGGGAAATGGAAAATTAACAGAATTAAGCTTTTGGAGAGATTCGTTCCAATGGGAAATTAGTTGGTTATGTAATCGCTAAACTAGTGCCAGGAAGGGGTTCTCATGAGTGACATGTGTTGTTGGGAAATTATTGGTTTGTCAATACCCCTATCCCCCCTTTCCCCGAGGGGGAAAGGCGTTAAGTTGTTTTTTTCGTATTAGGTTTGTTTATTGATTGAAATTCTTGTGTTAAAGCCTCCATTGTATTTCGCCATTGACATAAAAAAAGAATAATGAAAAGGTGCAGCGCACCGTCCTATTATTGGGTCAGGAAATATGGAATAAGGGTTTTTATGGTGGTTATGACAGGTTATAATTTTACATAATCCTGATATAATAATAAGTCCATACTAATGCTTCTTTGTTTGGTAGTTGGCTCTGGCCACGGGCTAAAGCCGCATGGCAATGGATGGTCACCTAACCTTTCAGGTTGAAAAAAACCTGAAAGGTTATCGCAACGCAATGGATATACCTTCACTACTATTTTGTGGCTTTACAGGCATTCCTGTTCATTTCTTGAACACCGAACGCCGAACAACGATTTAAGATCGACAAAAACATGATTGATGATTCCTTTGAGCGTATTGTGGTGCATATATTGAAGAGAAAAACCATGTCTTTTTTCAAGGTGTTGAAGCATTGACTGTGAGTTAAAATCGACGGTGGTAAACAAATCAATATCAATGAACCTTCTGTGGCCTGTCATAAGGGCCAGCGCTGTACCTCCTACCAGAACGAAATTCTCCAGTTCAGGGTCGCATTGGAGCATTTGAATTAAATCCAGTGTGCCTGGTGTAACCGCTTCTTGGTGTAGCATTGGAGTTCGTTTTTATCGAGATCGAAATAGGAAAGTACAAAGGCAAAGGTTTTGGGATCGAAATAGCCGGCTTGTTTGATGGCTTGTTTTATTGTCTCCGGGTTGTAGAAATGTATGATGGTGGCAAACTCCGGGAGGGTACCATAATTAAGTACCTGCTGAATAATGTATCCGGCATGGGTTTGTTCGTCAAGTATCTCAACATCCATATCCCAGAATAATTCATGTCGAATGGGCAGGTGCGTGGCTTTAACAAGTTTTTTACAAATATAATGAAATTGGTGGTTTGTTGTTTATGATTTGTGTTGATTGAAAATAAGAACTACAATGAAACCATTTGCTGTTGTTTTCTAATTTGCTGTGCTAAAGGTGTTTAATGTGTTTCAGATATAGAGGATAGAATATCTGGGCCACGGGCTAAAGCCGCGTGGCAATGGATGGTCACCTAACCTTTCAGGTTGAAAAAAACCTGAAAGGTTATCGCAACACAATGGATATACCTTCACTACTATTTTGTGGCTTTACAGGCATTCCTGTTCATTTCTTGAACACCGAACACCGAACAACGATTTAAGAAATTTGAAGTGGGGCTCCCTCTTCTTTTGACCAGACTCATACAGTCGTGCCTCCCTCACATGACTGCCGAAGGCAGGGAGTTAAACGATGAAAGGGATGTCGGACTTCGCTCAGAGGTAAATGGGGGAAGGAAGTTGTGCGTCGCTCAGAGCCAAACGATGTTCACTAAGAATTATAATAATTATTAGACAAGGAGGTGCGCAACCCCACCCTGCCCTCCCCAAAGGGGAGGGTGAGGCTAGAAATCGTAATAGCTATTGAACAAGGAGGTGCGCAACCCCACCCTGCCCTCCCCAAAGGGGAGGGTGAGGCTAGAAATCGTAATAGCTATTGAACAAGGAGGTGCGCAACCCCACCCTGCCCTCCCCAAAGGGAAGGGTTAGGCTAGAAATCGTAATAGCTATTGAACAAGGAGGTGCGGAAGCCTACGTGAAACCAGGAGGTGTTTATAGTTTGGAGGTCGTTGAACCCCACCCTGCCCTCCCCAAAAGGGAGGGTGGTTTAAAGTGTTTTAGAAATCGTAATAGGAGTTGAAAAGGGATGTTCTAAGTCCTACATGAAACCAGGAGGTGTTGACCCTTTCCTGGTCATTGACATAGGAACGGTTGGTGTAACCGACAGCAAGATTGAGGTTGTAAGCGGGGTTGATAAGATAGCTCAGGGTGAGGTCGTTGTAGATGACGGTGGTACTCAGGCCCTGGCCTACGTAGTTATCGTATTCGTGGGGGCGGTTGTCGTTGTGGGATTCGAAGATGTTTTTACCATAGTTGAGACCGTTTTCGTCCTCACCATACAGGGCATATTGGAATTCATAGCTTAGATAGAAGCGTTTATAATGGTATTTGATGAAGTTGACGCTTTCATAAAAATTGGCTCCCATAGGATGGGCCAGTGCCTGGTTGTAGTGGCCATAGTTGGTGATGACGTTGCGGTGTGTATAGATGTATGGTCTTGCCCAATTGAACTCCGTCTGCAGGTAAAGGTTTTTGACTTTGAAGGCGTCGAAGGTCTTGAAGCCGAGCTGGAAGGCGAATTTGTTGGCCCACCAACCATTTCCGGCGGTCATCTCACTAAATTTGAATTCGTCGAGCATCAACTGGCCATAAAAGACATTGTGTTTGCCAACGATCATGCTGGCACCCATGCCCATGAGGGCGTTGTCGGGGGAGCCGACGGAGAACTCTGCCGAGCGCAGGAAGATAATGGGATTGACATAGCTCCAGTCGAACCCACGGTAGCCAGTGCTGCCCTGTGCAGCCCACACGACTGCATCGAAGAAGCTGATGGTAAGGCGTTTGGTGGCGGCCCAGCTGAGGTAATGCATGACGGTGTACTTCTTGTCCCAGCCGTTGCCTTCGGGATTGTTGTGCAGATCCATCATTTGGTTGTACAGAACTGAATATTTAACATTCCAGAAAGTGGCTTCGAGTTTGAGGTAGGGGTAGCTGTAGGCGTTGTCGGAAAGCAAAAGTGAGCGGTAGCCGTCGCCGAAAAAGTTTTTGCCCTGACCGAGTTGGAAACTGAAAAACTGACCGGGGGTATAGGCTATGTAAGCACTGGCATTGTTAAAGTCAAAACCGTTGTCGAGGATGGTGTGTATTTTTCCCTGTCCGGGGATGACACCATTGCTGCGAATCCAGGCATCGACATAGTTGGGATAGTCGGCCTGGTTTTCACGGACGAAGGTATATATGGCGACATCCTTGCCGAATTCGCCTTTGATTTCCAGCCCCCGGGTGTTGATGTAGGTGTTTTTACCATCCACCATCTCTCTGCCCATATCGAAGTTAATGATGGGGTTGACGGCGAACCAGTATTCCGGGCGTTTCAGGGAGACCACATCATCGTTGAAGGCTTTATTCCAGGTTTTTTGCCAGCCCGGGCCGCGGTATGTTGGACGACTGATGCGGTGGATTTGCAGGAGTGAGTCGTAATTGATGAGTGACTGAATTTCACCACTGCGCCACGCTTGTATGGAGGTATGGAACCGGAATTCGGGTGAGTACATGGCTTTTTGGATTTCCATGTCGTAGTCGTGGTTGAGGGAGAGATAGAGGGCCTGGCCATTCAGGGTTGTTGCAAACATAATGGCTAGTGTGGTAATGATGAGTGAAGGGTATTTTAGTTTCATATCGTTGGGTTTGTCGGGGCAAATGTAGGAAAATTTAAATTGGCAATTTGGATGCCGGGTGAAGGTTTTGTGTTGAAGATGGAATGGTGATGGTAGGGATGGTTTGTTTACACCCCTATCCCATGCCTATCGGCAGGCAGGCCCTCCCTTTCCCCGAGGGGGAAAGGCGATAGGTTAGTATTCATATTGGGTTTGCTTATTGATTGAAAATTGTTGTGTTAATGACTCCTGTGAAATTCGTAATTGCTATAATAAAAAAAGAGGGTTGTCATCCAGAACGGAGCGAAGCGTAGTGACCCCGATAAATATCGGGGCTCATCCCCATTAGGTTTGGTTCGGGAATGGGATTCATCGCTTCGCTCTGAATGACAAAAAAAGAAAGAATTGTCATCCAGAATGAAGCGGAGCGGAATGACCCCGATAAATATCGGGGCTCCTCCCCAAACGTTTGTATAGGGGATGTGATTCATCGCTACGCTCTGAATGACAAAAAGAGGAACATAGCTACGCTCTGAATGACAAACAAGCAAATCAATAATGCTCGATTTCGTCATTCAAGAACTTCCATTCAGGGTTGGCAGAATTGATGAGTTCATGTTTCTTCTTGCGACTCCACCCTTTTATTTCTTTTTCCCGGTCAATAGCATGTTCAATATAGTCGAAATGCTCGGAGTACAATAGATAATAGCAGTTGTATTTACCTGCAAATGTTTTTTTCAGTGTTTTTGATTCTTGTTCGTGTTGGTATAATCGGGCTGAAAGATCATTGGTTACTCCTGTATAGAGTACTGTTTTATTATGGTTTGTAATGATATAAACAAAATAGTTGTGGGTTCCAATGGGTTTCATTGTTCAAAGGTAATTGTTTTGGTTTATAATTGAATGTCATAACAGTAGAAAATTAGAATTAGGGGATGAGTTTCATCGCTGCGCTCTGAATGACAAAAAAAAGAAGGATTTGTCATCCCGACAGAGCCGCCTTAGCGGCGACGAGGGAACTCATCCCCAAACGTTTGTACAGGGGAGGAGATTCATCGCTTCGCTCTGAATGACAAAAAAAAGGAGGTGATATGCGCTCTGAATGACAAAAAAACTGGGGATTGTCTACTAAAATCAATTTATTCTTACATTTGCTGCAATATTACCCATAACTGTAACCCTTTATGATGGATTACGTAATGTGTCTAAGTAACTGCGTAATTAACAACTAAATTATGCTAAGACGTCTTATAAACTCCTACTCCAGTCAGTTTCTATCTAGGTGGATTGTTCTTTTTATAGATACACTCATCACAGGAACCGCTTTTCTGGCTAGTTATTTAATCCGGTACAATTTTGACTATTCCCAGATCAATCCATACAATGTTCAGTTACAAGAAGGGATGGTGCTGACGGCTTATCTGTTTGGTTTTTTCGTATTGCAATCATTTTCAGGAATCATCAGGCATACGGGTATGGTAGATGCCCTGAAAATTTTCAAGGCAACTTCAGTAGCTTTTATCCTCCTGATGATCACCAATGCTTCCGTCAATATCTACCTGCCTGAATCCAGAATCTCGGTACCCTATAGCATACTCATAACCCATTACCTGATGACTATGTTTTTTTTGGTAGGCAGCCGCATGTTCATCCGGCTGATGTATATCCAGCTGATGCGAAAGTATACCAAAAAAAGAATTAATGTGGTGATCTATGGGGCGGGTGCCGCCGGACTGCTCACCAAAAATGTACTCCTACAGGATCCCGTGTTCCATTATGAGATCATCTCGTTTATCGATGACAATCCGTCCAAGATAAGAAAAACGCTTGAAGGTATTCCTGTGGTATCGTCTTACCGGGCTTTGCGTGGTTCATATGTCAAACAACACGAGGTTGAACTTCTTATTATCGCCATTCAGGACATGCGTCCCGAGCGCAGAAGCAAAATCGTTGAGGCGGGCCTCGACCTGCACCTTCATGTAAAGGTGGTTCCTGCCATCGACCTGTGGATTAATGGTCAGCTCAGCTCTCAGCAGCTCAGGAGGGTTAAGATTGAAGAACTTTTGGAACGCGACCCCATCAAACTCGACAGCAAAAACATTGTGCGCGAGCTTAAGAACAAGGTGGTGATGGTGACGGGTGCGGCCGGGAGTATTGGCAGCGAAATCGCCAGACAAGTCCTCAGCTTCTCCCCTTCACGGATTATCTTACTCGATCAGGCAGAATCGCCCCTGTATGACCTTCAGTTCGAATTAAAGAACAACAAGAATTTTAAGACCCAGTTTGAACACATTGAATTCATCGTGGCCAACGTGAAAGACCGGTTGCGCATGCAACGCATCATGGATGTCTACCGACCCCAGGTAATTTACCATTGTGCGGCCTATAAGCATGTGCCCCTGATGGAAGACAACCCCTACGAAGCCTTGCTTGTAAATGTGTTTGGCACCAAGATCGTTGCTGACCTGGCCATTAAATATGGTGCAGAAAAATTCGTGATGGTAAGTACCGACAAGGCAGTCAATCCCACCAACATCATGGGGGCATCTAAACGCATTGCCGAAATCTACATCCAGTCGTTAAGCAATGAACAGACGCATTTTGTGACCACGCGTTTTGGCAACGTGCTGGGTTCTAATGGATCGGTGGTACCGTTGTTCCGAAAGCAGATAGAAAGCAATGGTCCGGTTACCGTGACCCACAAAGACATCACCCGGTATTTCATGACCATCCCCGAGGCTTGTAACCTGGTGCTGGAAGCAGGCGCCATGGGCACTGGCAGCGATATTTTCGTGTTCGATATGGGTAGTCCTGTTAAGATTTACGATATGGCCCGCAAGATGATCCAGCTCTATGGTTTTGAACCGGGGCGTGACATTGAAATTGTTGAAACGGGGCTTCGTCCGGGTGAAAAGCTCTTCGAAGAGTTGCTGACCGACAAAGAGAACACCCTGCCGACGCACCACCCCAAGATCATGCGGGCACGGGTATCACCACAGGCACGCTTCACAGCCAATGGGTATATCGATCAACTGTCGGAACTGATCATCGATGCCGATGAGTTTGCCCTGGTGGGGATGATGAAGCAGATCGTACCTGAGTATATCAGCAATAACTCGGTGTATGAGAAGCTGGATATAAAGAAATAGGTGGGGTACACCGCAAAGACGCAGGGGCGAAAAGGGGAAAAGGGGGAAAGATAACAGAACATGCACGTTTGAGAGAAGAGACCATTAATTTCGACCAAGATAACAAACGAAACTACCGATGTATTATTATGGAGTTGAAAGGATCATAGTTTTACTACTATTGACACTTAACAAACGGTGTCATTCCGACTGAGCGGACGCCAGGAGCGAACGGAGGAATCTGAAAATGCATCAAGAATACTGTGTTGAATGGAATGAAATAATAGGTTCCTCTACTTCGTAACTGGTCAATACCCCTATCCCCCCTTTCCCCATGAGGGAAAGGCGATTACTTGGTTTTTAGTAGCGGGTTTGGTTATTGATTGGAAATTTGAGTGTTAATGACCCCCGGAATAAATTCCGGGGTTACAATATCAGCCATACCTGACGGTATTGGGTATTCTTATAGATTGGAAATTCTTGTGTTAATGACTCCTTTGTATTTCGCAAATGCCATAAAAAAGAGGATTGTCATTCCGACTGAGCGGACGCCAGGAGCGAACGGAGGAATCTGATGTTTTCTCATAAGAAAGACGTGAATTAAGTTGAAGTTCAGATTCCTCCGCTATGTAACTCCTCCTGCCGGAGTCGTTACTGCGGTCGGAATGATAAAATAGACGGAGTTGTTACTTCGGTCTGGAAGGACAAAATAGAGGGAGTCGTTACTGCGGAAGGACAAGGTTTGAGATGTAATAAAGGCATGGCACCGGACAAAAATACCCCTATCCCCCCCTTTCCCCGAGGGGGAAAGGCGATTACGTAGTTTTCTGTATTGGGTATTCTTATAGATTGGAAATTGTTGTGTTAATGACTCTTTTGTATTTCGTAAATGACATAAAAAGAGGATTGTCATCCCGACAGAGCCGCCTTAGCGGCTACGACCCCGATAACCCCGATAGCCATCAGGGGGGGTCATCCCCAAACGTTTGTATAGGGGATGAGTTTCATCGCTACGCTCTGAATGACAAAAAGAGGAAGTGAGCCGCGCTCTGAATGACAAAAAAGAAAGAATTGTCATTCTGACTGAGCGGACGCCAGGAGCGAACGGAGGAATCTGATGATGCATCATTAGACAGACGTTAATTTAGCTGAAGTTCAGATTCCTCCACTACGTAACTCCTCCTGCCGGAGTCGTTACTGCGGTCGGAATGACAAAATAGACGGAGTTGTTACTTGGGTTTGGAAGGATGAGACGGATGAAAATAGTTGCCTGGTAATCTACCAAAAAGCGGCAGGGATGCAATGAGACAAGGATCTATAAACCATCATTCAAGATTTAGTGGACAAGCGTTTTACTATCGCTCATGGCACGCCAACGTTGAGGCCTACTTTAGGAGTACAATGAAAAATATTGTGAATTCATTGAAAAGGGATCAAGCAAAAACCCGAGCGTGACCCGCAGAAGACCTAGCCGAAACCCCTACCACTCTATGCCAATACCCGGATAAATATCCACGATAGCACATTCGTACGGAAATCGAACGAAATCGAACGGCTTGGATCTATTCACCGGACGATTTGAAAAATAACGAACGAAAATCATCAAACTACACACATTACATTCCAGAAAACGTAGTAAAACGAACGGAAATACAGAGGTTGTCTGATTATTGAAACAGAAAGGCCAGAAGCGGCTGAAAGCAATCATTTCAACTGCTTTCGTTTATAAATGTTTTGTTTAACCCATTAAATTTAATAACATGGGACAAATTAAGAAAGGCATCCTTGGAGGTGTCAGTGGAAAAGTCGGCAATGTAGTCGGCGGAAGTTGGAAAGGGATCGATTACCTGAGGGTTCTCCCTGCAAGTGTAACCAATGCCAACACAGAATCACAGGTTACACAGCGGTACAAATTTGCTACCGTATTGAAGTTTCTACAGCCGATGACGGGGTTTCTCCGAATCGGATTCAGGGGTATGGCTGTAAAACAGACGGCATTTAACGCTGCCATGTCGTACAACTACCACAACGCGCTAACAGGAGTGTTTCCTGATTTTGCGATAGACTATGCTATGGCAGCCGTTAGTCAGGGTAACTTGCCCAAAGCCATTAACCCGGCAGGGACTTCTGACATGGCCGCTAAAGTTACTATTGCCTGGGAGCCTAATGTGGGCCAAGGTGATGCCTCCGCGACCGATGTGGCGATGGTGGTGGTGTATAATGCTTCGCAGAACGATGCCATTTATGTGCTGGATGCGGGTTCCAGGGCTGATGGGACGGTGACTATTGACTTACCTGCCAGCTATTCCGGTGATGAAGTACAGTGTTATGTGGCTTTTATGGTGTTGGGTGCTGCCCTGGTAGGACAGACAAAAAGTACCATCTCTAACAGTGTATACGCAGGCAATGTGACTGTGCTGTAGTCGCCGGATTGTTTTACTTATTTCATTTGGTGAAGGCTGCTCCGCAAGGGGTGGCCTTTTTTTGATTATGAAAGAAGGGGGCATTGCAAATGCCGGGGGGTAGGATGGAATAATGGCATTGCAAATGCCATGGATAAAGCATCCGCATTGCAAATGCGGACGAGAGGGGGAAGTTGATGTTTTTTATCAGGCATTTACGTTTAATTAATCGGTGTTTGGAGTTCGATGTTCAAAAAAATAAATTAAAGCGAACCCAATGTCCTCATGCCATGCCTTCGGCAGGTAAACCGGACGGGCACTTACTATTTTTCTTGGCAAAACCCCTATCCCCTCCCGAAATGGTTTGGGATTCCCCAAAAGAGACCCCGTAAAACTTCGCAACGGGGCAGGCAGGTGATCATTCATTCTTTTATTTTGGATTGAGGAATAATCGAAGATTAGTCATTAGAATGAAAACTATTGGGCTACCAGTAAGCTAAAACCCCGATAGCTTGCGGGGCAAGAAAAAAATATACTATATACCCGCGACCCCGAAAGCTTGGATCAATCACCGGATTAAATATTTTATTTATCTTAGCTACCTGAATATCAAGACTGATGAACCGTTGTTGTGAATCAACGGTGTTGTACCTGCTAAATAATGATGACTCATTGGACTGAAACATAAACCTATGGAACCCGGATTATCTACATTTTACCACCTCGTTAACGATTCGTTGATGCCCTGGCTTGCAGTGTATGGTGAAGAAAAGCAATTAAGGTTGGCCGTGAATTACCTTCACCAGCATGAACTGGGCGAAGGCGGTCATTTTTTTAAAGTACTTCCTAAGGCTCTGCAACGGGCAGGCATGGAGTTGAGGCCTGTTTTGATAGAAGATTGGCGTCAATTGTCGGCACAGCCTTCGGCGGAGTCTGCTGTATCTCTGGGATCGCTGTATGCTCAACAGTTAAAAGGCACACCTGCTTTTCGGTTATTTACCCTCATTGCGGTTTATACGGCAGAACAACACTTTAACTGGCTCATTGGAGAGGCAGAAGAAGGTGACCTGCGACTTAAGCAATATTACGTGATGCGAAGTTTAACGGTGGTGGGACAGTTGATTGTTGACAGCAGCCGAATGCCAATGCTCACGGGCAATATAAAAACGACGATGGAAGGTATCAGGGCGGTGTTGGCCTTTGTGTGGTTAAAAGTTTATACAACCTATATCCCTCTGGTGAATTTAATCAGCTTATCCCTGTTTAAAGAAGAGGTCACACTTCATTTGACTTCCTTTCCTGAGCAAGCGCAGCCTGTAAGGGAACTTTGTGAATTACTTGGCCGTCTGACTCAGCCAGAAGAAATAGCTACTGAGAACCCAATCGACTTTGTCGCTACCTTCCCGAAGACTGACAAGCCTATTGTACCCAAATCAAATGAAGAAATTTTCGGGCTTTACAATGATGTTAAAACGGAATTGAGTGCCGTAATGGAAGGATTGCAGCACCTCGCCTCCTCCCCTGCCTCATCGTCAGAGATCGTTGAGGAATACCTGCGACCGAAGGAAACCTGCCTTCAGCTTGGCATCTCGAAATCCACGTTAAACGACTGGAGAAAGATAGGGAAAATAACATGTTTTCGTCTATTGGGTAACCGGTACGAATACAGCATGGCTGAAATAAATAGATTATCGAAAAAACCAATAAAATAACAGGAGATCAAAAAGGATGAAAACATCACAAGAAAATAAGTGCCCTCCTACAACGAACGATGTACATGGCATTTCCGAAGCACCAATCGTATCACTATACAATCCAGAAGATGAAGCCATTGCTAACCAGTGCTTATTTACCAACATTCTGGCTTTTCCTTATCCCACCAAATGGATAAGTTTTTGGGTTTCTGATAAAGCAGTTGACAGTTACCGAAGGTTTCATTTTCGTAAACTCCCCAACAACATACATCAATTGGTGGAAGGGCTTGATGAGGAGAATCCTTTTGTTTGGCTCACCACCCACCCCGATGATAATGAACCGGAATTAAAAGTAGAATTAAGCGCTTATCCGGCTGTGGCCTGTTATTGGTACACACAACAAATTTACGAGTACATGTCAACACAGGTAAGGCTTACAAGGGTAGACTATATTGGAAATCACCAGTACTGGCAAGAGGTTCCGTCGCTCAACACCAGATATCTGTTGGCTTTCAGGAAATTTACAATTAGCGTAATCACCACTCAGGCTGAGGATAAGGCGGAACTCCTGGTAACCTATGATGGCCTTTCGTATGTATTGAAGTATAGTTTGATGAAGCTTACTGAAATATTTAAGCTGGACACCAAGATGGTTGGAAAGGTGGTATTTAAAAAGCAAATCGAACCATATAAACACCTGGGAGAAGAAGCCACCTCCCAACCGGATAAAATATATCCGGTGTTGACCAGAGAAATGACCGCCGTGATACCCATCGAGTTCCCCTTTAACCATGAGAAATTAAAGCTGACCATGACGTACCATTATATTACTGACTTCTATCACCAGTTCCTGGGAACAGAGGGCTTTCTTCGCATTATACCGCATCGTAAGACATGGAATATGGTATCGGAGGATCAGCAATCTTTGCTAAAAAATCGCTCACGGGATTTGATGTTTGGCGGACATCATCTTAATGACAATATATATCAAGGTATTGTTAACCAAGGTCCTGCTATCGTTTCACCTTGTCCACACATCAAGATTTTTATGATTTATCATCAGCAGGATGACGGCAAGGCCAAGTTACTTAAAGATTTTGTGACCGGAAAAAAGGGCTTCGTCAAATTGGGACAAGTAACGCGGCGACCTTTGGTATACATGGATGAGCTGGACATCGTATTTAATGATTCGGTTCCGATAACAGAACAGTTGGAACCACGTATCCGGATGATGGAAATGGAAGCTGAGACCGATTATTTTGCCTTTTACCTAAGTCCTTTCCAAAAGACCAGCCCTAATCCAGAGGAACGCAGGGTGTATTACCAGGTAAAAGAACTGTTGTTGGGCAGGTACATCCTTTCGCAAACAATTGACAGCCATAAATTTCAGGAGAAAAATTTCGGTTTGTCGATTGTCAACATTGGAATGGCCATGGTGGCGAAGTTGGGTGGGATTCCCTGGCAATTAGGGCAACAACCTGTACAGGAGCTGATTATTGGATTTGGAGCTTCCCGGATAAAGAGGAAGGGCATGCCCTATTTAGGATCATCATTTTGTTTTGATAACCGGGGGTCGTTTCAGGAATTCGACTGCTGGCCGGCAGATGCGGAATGGGCCTTGCACGGCACACTGGCCAAAGCAATCAAGAGTTACCGCAAACAGAATCCGAATGTAGAACGGGTGGTTATCCATTATTACAAGGAATTGAGCCGAAAAGATTTTAAGCGGATTGATGAGTTGATTGATGACCTGGATGCAGATATTCCGGTGATTGTGGTACGAATCAACACGACTTTTAGCCAAAGTGAGCTGGTACTAAATCCGGTGCACCCTGAAAAGCTACCCATGAACGGGAATTATGTACGGTTGAAATACCATCAGTATCTGCTACACATTAACGACAATGAGGAAGGCACAAAGGCCTGCGGAAAAGCCCCAATGCCATTAAAGCTTTCGTTCCAGTCGAACAGGGCCGGGCTGATGGACGATCCTGACCTTATCGAGCGGCTGATGCGACAGGTATATGAGTTTAGCTTGTTGCATTGGCGCTCAGTGAGGCAGCCCCGATTACCTGTTACTGTTGAATATCCGCAGATGATGGCACAAATTTTTCCATGGTTTAGAGGGGAGGTTATGCCGGAAGCAGGGAGGAAGCGGTTGTGGTTTTTGTAGGGAGAAGGGAGGGGGAATTCAAAATGAGAAATGATTTAAGTGAAATAAGGGCTTTTTGTATTTGGTATTTGACAAGAAAAAGAGAGGTAAGAAGGTATAGCGTTCAACCCCGGAATAAATTCCAGGGTTACAATTTCGGCCATACCTGACGGTATTGGGTATTCTTATGGATTGGAAATTGTTGTGTTAATGACCCCTGGAATAAATTCCGGGGTTACAATATCGGCCATACCTGACGGTATTGGGTATCCTTATGGATTGGAAATTCTTGTGTTAATGACCCCTGGAATAAATTCCGGGGTTACAATATCGGCCATACCTGACGGTATTGGGTATCCTTATGGATTGGAAATTCTTGTGTTAATGACCCCTGGAATAAACAGGCTGTGTGAAAATGAACAACTCTATATTAAAAACGTATTATTTTTTGTTTTAAATATGATTAAAAATTAGTTTTATATACTTAATAATCATATCTTTACAATGTGTTTAATAAATATTTGGATGCATTATAAAGAAAAACAAGACCGAGAACAAATAATGATGGTTTCATATGAG
>Ga0209417_1001008_pt1 | contig 55961 bp, 50 predicted proteins | sample RifGroF2_FD_184002 | JGI IMG/M metagenome (GOLD analysis project Ga0209417, IMG submission 184002) | Groundwater microbial communities from Rifle, Colorado, USA - Groundwater F2 (SPAdes) (version 2) | ecosystem: Environmental > Aquatic > Deep subsurface > Groundwater | place: Rifle, Colorado... | reverse complement strand
ATATTCAAAACTGTATTTGATATTCATAAGTGTTCTTCTTTAAAATTTTTTGTCGAATCTTAAAATGAACTCTTATGAATATTTTTAAACCATTTTTATATCAAGTCCACAATTTGTTACGCTGGCACAAATTTAATAAGCGGGTGAGGGCTTTTAATATGGAAGATGACAATGTTTTTGAAAATATGAATTATTGCGGCGCGCCTCGTGAGGAAAGCGAAATTTCAGGAAGAGAAATTTTGAAAGAACCCACTCCCAGAGTTAAAAAAAATAGAGACCTCTATTTTGATGCGAAATCCTCTGCGTCTGTTGAATTTCCTTACTGGTACACAAGAAGATGGAATGAGTTAGATGGAGAGATTCCTATTGTGCGTAGAGCTGAGGCTTTGAAAGCCTCTTTCAGCCATTCGACTCCGGTTATCTATCCAGGCGAACTGCTGGTTATGGGCAAAGCCTCCTATCTGAGGGGCTCTTATCCTATGCCATGGTTATCAGAGTCATATTTTATGGCGTCTGAAGACAAGATGTATAAAGAGGCTCTTGAGTCGGGAAAACTCAGCGCCGATAAAGTGACAACCTGGGGCAAAGGCGGCGGAAATGTAACGAAAAGTACAGGCAATGTTATTTCTATAGCCGGTAAATTTGGAATTCGCAAGGAAGAGCTTGCCATCCTTATGGAAACAGCCCGCAAATGGCAGAATAAATCAGTTGATGATGTGGGACATAAATATGAGCAGGAAGTACCGGGATACAAAGAGAAAGAAGCAATAATGCGCTCAGTCATCTGTATGTTCGACTCAGGCTATACCCTTCCTCAGGGAAGAGAAGTAGTCAATTATTATTATCCTCTCCAGTACGGAATAGATGGAATAATCGAAATATGCCGGAAAGCAATTGCAGAAGTTGCAGGATGCCCCGATATGGACAGACTCTATTTCTATAAATCGGTAATAATAGTTCTAGAAGGTATTAAGGCATGGTTTCTGAACTATGCGAAGGAAGCTAGCTTCCTTGCTTCGATAGAATCTGATCCCAAACAGAAAAAAGAATATCTCGATATTTCTGACAGACTCAAGAGACTTTCTTTCGAACCGCCACAGAGTTTTCATGATGCATTGCAGATGGTTTGGACCTTCCACTGCGCCATACTCAATGAGGATTCTATTTCCGGTCTCTCTCCGGGAAGACTCGGGCAGGTGCTTTATCCTTTCTGGGAACATGATATGGAGAAGGGATTAATCGACAGGGAAAAAACTGTAGAGCTACTTGAGTGCATGAGAATGAAGTTCACCGAACTTGATTGTTTTGCGTCTATGGGAGTCGTGGGAGGTGTTCTTTCCGGAAATACATTTAACAACTTATGTGTCGGTGGACTAACCAAAGATAACAGGAGCGCTGCAAACGAGCTGGAAATGCTGATTCTTGAATCAGGAATGACCTGTGCTACTCCTCAGCCGACTTTATCGCTTCTCTACGATGAGAAACTGTCTGAAGATTTTTTGCTGAAGGGAATCGAATGCGTTAAAACAGGAGCTGGTTATCCAGCATGGGTAAATAATCATGTGGCAATGGAATTCCTTCTCAATAATTACTCGGATGAAGGAATGAAAAGCGAGGAAGTCAGAGCGTGGTCTATAGGAGGCTGCCTTGAAACCTCTCCGGGGTCATGGATGTCTCTAGACTACAACGGCAAAAAATACTATATTCCTGGCGGTTCTGCTCCGGCAACAAGTGTTGGAGTCCACTTTATTTCCCTGCCAAAATTGCTTGAAGTTGTCTTGTATAATGGAACAGATAAGCGAACAGGACAAAAAATATTTGAACCTCATAATTGTGATTTGAGTTCATATGAAGGCCTCTGGTCTGCATTTCAGAAATATTTCAGACGAACAGTTGAAGTGCTTACTCTGACAAACAATATCCAGCACGATGCCTGGCGGAAGGTGTCACCTTCACTTGTTAATTCGTTTATGAAACCTGACTGCCTTGACAAAGGGAAAGGGATTGGGGAAATGGGGTGCCGTTACAATACTACTTTCAATGTTGAAATCTGCGGCGGGGTTAACCTTGTAAATTCTCTGGCTTCATTAAAGAAAAATGTCTATGAGGATAAGAAATTTTCACTGGAAGATTACAAGAAAGCCATTGAATCAAATTTTGGATTTAAAACAGCTCAGGAATCAGGTTCTTATTCCCTCGTAGATCAGATACAGACAGAGGCTTATGATAAATGGAAATTCATTCATAAAGCATCTCTCGAAGCTCCGAAATTCGGTAACGACGATAAATATGTCGATTCGATTTACAAAGAGTGGCAGGAGTGGTTCTGTCTAATGTGCCATGATTACAAATCATTATACAACAAACCACTGTATGCTTGCGAAATATCAGTTTCGACTCACGCTCCGATGGGAGCTGTGACTTTAGCTACCCCTGACGGAAGGCTTTGCGGAACAACCTTTTCAGACGGTTCTGTTTCTGCTTATCCCGGAACAGACAAGAATGGTCCATATGCTCTCTTTAATTCGGCTCTTTGCTACAATCACTCGCTTGCCCAGAATTCACAACTTAATATGAAAATTCATCCGACAGTTATTGCCGGAAGACAGGGCGCTAAAAAATTCCTTGAGATGATAAAAGCATACATGAGAAAAGGCGGTTTCCATGTCCAGTTTAATATTGTTGATTCCAGAATGCTCAAAGATGCTCAGCTTCATCCTGAAAACTATCAAGGCTTGATGGTCAGGGTGGCAGGTTTTACTCAGTACTGGGCTGAACTCGGCAAACAGATCCAGGACGAAGTAATCGCCAGAACCGAATACGGCAAAATATGAACTGCGATTCTGAAAATCATCATCGTCGGTCGATTCGATTGAAAGGGTATGATTATTCGCAGGATGGTGCGTATTTTGTGACAATATGCACATGCGATAGGGCGTGTTTGTTTGGAAAGATTTCGAATGAGAAAATGACATTAAATGAATGCGGGGAAGTTGTTGATCGATATTGGAATGAAATACCACAACATTTTCTGGAGGCGGATTTGGATGAATACATAATTATGCCGAATCATATTCATGGGATTATTACGATTAAACAATTCGTAGGGGCGAAAGATTTTTCGCCCGATACAAATCATTCGGCACAATCGATTTATTTTCCCGATACAAAAGGGGCGAAAGATTTTTCGCCCCTACATGCGACGGCACATGGCACATCAAAAACAATAGGTTCAATAATCCGCGGATTTAAAATTGGCGTTACAAAATGGGTTCGCAATGCCATGGATATTCGTGATGCTTGGCAACGCAATTATTACGAACATGTTATCAGGGATGATGACGATTTAACCAGAGTTCGGGAATATATAATTGAAAATCCCGCAAATTGGGCAATAGACAAAAACAACCCGAAACGGATATAGAAATTAATGAAAGAACCTGAGAACAATCATTGTGAACTTAATCTGATTTTGCTTGAGAATGGAAATCTTGCTCCATCTTTTGAGGCTAAAAAAGAACTTTCATCTCAGCAGTTATCAACTCAGGAAAAGTTTTACAATTCATTTAAAGAAAATCCTGTAGAGGCATTGTTTCAATTGGGTTTTATGGAAACAAAGGGGATACTCTCTTCCACGCTGAATTTCTGGCACTGTTTTTCTCTGTTATTTGTCAATGCTCTAAGGTTAACTGAACATCTTGATATAAAAAGAGATAAAGTCGTAATACCCTTTGATGAAGAACTTTGTCTTAAACTGCTCTCCGATGCGCCATTTTTTACAGGAAGCGAGTTCCTGAACATAGAACTTTTAAGAAGATATTGGATTGAACTTGAGAAGTTTTATAGAGAGAAAATTAAAGACTATAAAGGATCAGCAGCAGACTTGCTCCGTAGTTATTCTGAACAGATAAATATTGCGGATAAAATCTACTTTCACATGGTAGAAAATAAAAAAGGTTCATCAACTCCATTTGCATTTCTTGCGACTTACTCTTCAGGCTTAAACGATAAGGGAATTGCCACGCATAAACCGCTCAAAGGAGTGATGGATGAATACTCCGGAAAGCAGTCAAAACTTGTGCAAATGTTGGGTTCTGTTTACAGAGTTGCCGGCAAAAGCTCTTATATTAAAAGCCTTCTGGATAATGGAGAGATTTTTTATCCAGTGGGAGTGGATACTTCTGAAGCTTTTACTTTTCTGAGCGAAACGCCGCTCTACGAAGAGTGCGGAATTTTGTGCAGGATCCCAAACTGGTGGAAGAGCGCTAAAAAGGGCGTCAGGATCAAGGCAAAGTTTGGAAGCAAAGGCAGGTCTTTTCTCGGCAAGGAGGCGTTAGTGGATTTTAGCGCTGAATTGACATTTGACGGAATGCCTCTAACTCCCGAAGAGATTGAAAAGATTATTTCAGATTCCTCGTCCCTAGTCCTTATAAAGGGCAAATGGGCGGCGATGGACAAAGACAAACTAAAAAGTACTCTCGATAAGTGGAAAGAGATACAATCCTTGATGAGCGATGGCGATTTATCTTTTGCGGAAGCCGCAAAAATAGCCTCTGGAATGGATGAAAACATTTCTTCGACTTTTTATGATGAGGGAACTCCTGTTGATTTTGAATTTGGAGATTGGATGCAATCTGTTCTTCAAAAAATGAAGAATCCGTCGGAGATATCATCCTTTAAGACAGGTGAAGGGTTTAAAGCTCAATTGAGACCATATCAGACTGACGGAGTCAACTGGCTTGGGTTTCTCTCTTCGATGAATTTCGGAGCGTGCCTGGCGGATGATATGGGATTGGGAAAAACTGTACAGGTAATAGCACTTCTTTCAGCTGAGTGTGAGAGCCAACTCAAAAAGGAAAGAGGCGTTAGCCTGCTTGTGGTTCCGGCTTCACTCATGCACAACTGGTCAGCAGAAATAAAGAAGTTCTGCCCTTCAATGAAATTTGTAATAGCCCATCCTTCAAACAAAGATCAATTCAATATTGAAAATCCCTCCGAAGATGAGATAAATAAATATACTTTAATCATAACAACTTACGGTTTTGTCAGGAAATACAAACATTTTCAGGAACGGAAATGGAAATATGTGATTATTGACGAAGCTCAGGCGATAAAAAACCATTCCTCACAGCAGACAAAAGCAGTTAAAACCCTGAAAGCAGACAAACGCATAGCCTTGACAGGTACTCCGATTGAAAACACGCTCTGGGATTTGTGGAGCATCTTTGACTTCCTGAACCCGGGTCTGATGGGAAGCGCTGCTCAATTTAAGAGGCTGACTTCTGAAAAGAGCGAGCATGTTTATGGCAAAATTAGGAAAGTTATATCGCCATATATTCTGAGAAGACTCAAATCGGATAAAAAAATAATTTCCGATCTGCCGGATAAGATTGAAATGGATACATTTACTAGACTCTCTAAGAAGCAGTTGATTCTATACAGAAAACACCTTGATGAACTTACTTATTTGTTAGAAGAGAATGTTGAAGGAATTGAGAAAAAAGGTTTGGTTCTGGCAGCTATTATGAAATTTAAGCAGATATGCAACCATCCTTCTCAACTAACTGGAGACAAAGAATATAGCGAATCAGACAGCGGCAAGTTTGAGAGGCTGCGCGAAATTTGCGAGGTTATTAGAGATAAGCGCGAAAAAGTACTTGTCTTTACGCAGTTTAAGGAAATGACAGAACCTCTGGATAATTACCTCTCATCTGTTTTCGGAGCTAAAGGTTTTTCTCTTCACGGAGCAACATCCATAAAGAAGAGGAAAGAGATGGTTGATTCCTTTCAGAGCGACGAATACTATCCTTATTTCGTGCTTTCGCTCAAAGCCGGCGGAACGGGTTTGAACCTGACAAAAGCTAATCATGTAGTGCACTTTGACAGGTGGTGGAATCCGGCTGTGGAAAACCAGGCTACAGACAGGGCTTTCCGAATCGGGCAAAAAAAGAGCGTGGTGGCTCATAAATTTATATGCGAAGGTACTTTTGAAGAGAAAATCGACGAGATGCTCAAGGAGAAAAGCAAACTCTCAAGAAGCATTCTCTCCGATGCTGACGGCCTGAATCTTACAGAATTAACTAACGATGAAATAATTAAACTATTTAAACCTGGAAATATTTATGAGTAGATACGAAAGATATTCAAATTATGGTTATCCTGAATATGAGTCTGCAGCAGAACGCAGAGAAAAAGCAGTCAGGAATCTGGCTAAACTTCAATCAAAAGGTAAGCATGGAGATTTGTCTCCGATTGTTATTGAGGGAACGAAAATAGCTAAAAGCTGGTGGGGCAAGGCCTGGTGCGAAAATCTCGAAAGCTATGCTGATTATTCTAATAGGATAGGCAGAGGCAGAAGTTATGTCAAGAACGGATTGGTTATAGATTTAAAAATATCCAAAGGACTTGTAACAGCGCTTGTTATGGGTTCAAGCTCAACTCCGTACAAGATTGAAATCAGCATAAAAACTCTAGAATCAAAGGTCTGGTCTAACCTCAAAGAAAAATTGAAGAATAAATTCGATTCGCTTCAGACTCTTCTTTGCGGAGAATTTCCTGAAGATCTAAAGCATGTCTTTTCTTCAAAAGACTTTGGTTTTTTCCCATCACCTAAAGAGATAAAAATGGATTGTTCTTGCCCTGATTATGCTAGCTTGTGCAAACATCTTGCCGCAGTTTTGTATGGAGTGGGAGCAAAACTCGACAGTAAATCCGAGCTCATCTTCACACTTCGCGGAGTAGATGTAAATGAGCTTACTGCATCTGTCATGGAAGAACAGAAAAAAGTCATAACCGAAAAAGTTACTAAAGCAAAGAAAAGCAAGAAGATAATAGAAATAGAAGATACAGAAATGAGTGCTGTTTTCGGTATCGATATTCAAGTAGAGACACAAAATATTGCGTCTCCACCCGCAAAAAAGAAAGCTGCTCCAAAAAAGAAAGTCTCGGCGGCAAAAATAGAGGAAAAGAAAACAAAAGAACCCAAAATCAAACCAAAACGAACAGTAAAAAAGAAGTAGACGCAACATTTTGCGTCTAAATTCAATATGAACAACCATAAAAACACTATGAAAATGACAAACAAACCTGCTAAAAGATGGATATTTACTGGACGAAAACCTGATAAGTTTAAAGCCGATGACTCTCTTAAGGAAAGAATCTCAAAGATGGCGAATGAACTGATCGATAAGAAGCTGAAACCAGAGTATGTAAAAGAATCGAATGTACACAAAGAATTCAACTATATTGTGGATTTATATTCAAAATGGGTAAGTGGGCGTTTCTACCTATGCGCAAAATACAGGTGTCCGTCAGAGAGAGCTATCAGCGAATTCTTTGAAAGTAAATTTGCCAGAATAGAAGTTGTTAGTCCGGATAATTTTAATTTGTCTTACATGAGATATACCGGTCAATGGATTGAGCTGTATCCGAACATAACTATTGAAGAATGTTTTCTAAACATAGAAACTGACCCATGGTTTCAACCTTAGATAGAAAGAATTCAAAGGAAGGTGTCTTAAAATGACAAAACACAAATCAGCTGAATGCTGGGGTTTAAACGACTCTCTGTGTGTACAATGCATTATTAGGCGAAAGCGCGGATTGAATAAACGCACCGAATACGGCAAGTTATAAGAGAACAAAGGCAAAGCTATGGAAGAAAAATGAAGAATTAAGAATGAAAAGCAAAGAATTAAAGAGCGAAATACTAATTTATAAGACGGCTGATAATAAGACTGAAATAGAAGTCCAGTTCGATAAAGATACTGTGTGGCTTACTCAGCAGCAAATGGCAAGTCTATTCAACCAGACCAAGCAGAACATAAGCCTTCATATCAACAACTGTTTTAAAGAAAAAGAGTTAAATAATATTTCAGTTGTCAAGGAATCCTTGACAACTGCTTCTGACGGGAAAAATTACCTTACAAAATACTACAACCTTGATGTGATAATTTCTGTAGGATATAGAGTTAAATCAATCAGAGGTACTCAGTTCAGACAGTGGGCGACCCAGAGGCTTAAAGACTATCTTCTTCAAGGATATGCTTTGAACGAAAAAAGGCTCAAAGAAAAGCAGCAGGAAATAGAGTATCTGAAGACTGGCATCCGTATTTTAAATCGAGCCATGGAAGAGCAGGTTCAGGAAAAGGATAGTTCAGAACTGAAACTTTTCTCAAAAGGCCTTGAGTTGCTTGACGACTATGACCATGAAAAACTTGATGCAAAAGGAAAAACTATCGCTACTAATGTCATATACCCTACAGTTTCTGAGTATTTGGATATTGTCTTTGAGATGAAATCAGAGTTTTCCTCGGATGTTTTTGCTAAACTAAAAGACGAGAGTTTTAATAGTTCAATTAACCAGATTGGACAAGGTTTCGGAGATAATGATTTATATCCTAGTCTTGAGGAAAAAGCAGCAACACTGCTCTATCTGATTGTCAAGAACCATAGTTTTGTTGACGGCAATAAAAGGATAGGAGCTGCATGCCTCATTTACTTCCTGAAAAGGAACAATTTGCTTCTTAATGACAAAAATGAGCCGATTATCAGCAATGAGGCTCTGGCTGCTCTTACTATTTTCGTAGCCTCAAGTAAAAGCAAAGAGATGGACACTGTTAAAAAATTAATAATAAGCATATTAAACAGAAAATAGCATAAGTATAATCGAGGAAGAAAAGGATTGGATGTAAATGAGTAAAATTACTGTAACGCAATTAAAGAAATATTTGGAGGCGAGGTCAAAGGAAGAATTGCTTAAAGAGATTACTGAACTATTTGGCAAATCAGAGAATGTGCAGGACTATGTCAACAGAACTTATAAATACTACTATATCAGGAAGGCCATATCAGATAGAGGCAGTACGATCGATTTTGGAGGTTGTGGAAAAGAAAAGGAGAAAGTTTCTTCTTGTGATGGCCACGGGGACAGGCAAAACCCGTACATGTATGGCTCTGATTGATGTGCTTATGCGTTCAAACTGGGTTCAGAAGGTTCTGTTTCTTGTTGATAGAATAGCATTAAGAGAACAGGCTTTAGATGCTTTTAAAGAGCATCTTCCAAACGCTCCGATCTGGCCAAAGCAAGGAGAACCTGAGTTTGCATCGGACAGGCGAGTTTATGTAGCTACATATCCATCAATGTTGAATATCATAGAATCTGAAGAGTGTCCAATTACTCCGCATTACTTTGATCTTATTGTTGCAGATGAGAGTCATAGGTCAGTTTATAATATTTATAAAAATATCTTTGATTATTTTGATGCTCTTCAGTTAGGATTAACTGCAACACCAAAAAACTGTATTGATCATAATACATTCAAATTATTTAATTGTGATGACGGTTTGCCTACTTTTGCATATTCCTATGAAGAAGCAATTAATAATGTTCCACCTTACTTATCAGATTTTGAAGTTATTAAAATCAGGACACGATTTCAGCAGGAAGGGATAAACAGTGCTACGATTGCTGAGGTTGATAAGAAAAAGCTTCTCTCTGATGGTAAAGATCCGGATGAAATAAGTTTCGAAGGTACCGAACTAGAAAAGAAAGTATCCAATAAAGGAACTAATGTTTTAATAGTCCGGGAATTTATGGAGGAGTCTATCAAGGATCCTAATGGAGTTTTACCCGGTAAGTCAATATTCTTTGCGCTTTCCAGAAAGCACGCATATCGATTATGTGAAGTATTTGATTCGCTGTATCCCGAATATATGGGGAAATTAGCGGAAGTTATCATCTCTGATGTTAAAGGTGTTCACGGGAAGGGCGGAATTCTGGATCGCTTTAAGAATTCAGATATGCCCAGGATTGCTATTAGCGTTGATATGCTTGATACTGGAATAGATGTCAGAGAGGTAGTTAATCTTGTATTTGCCAAGCCAGTCTTTTCCTACACTAAGTTCTGGCAGATGATTGGAAGAGGAACAAGAGTTCTCGATCCAAGTAAGATAAAGCCGTGGTGCCCGGTGAAAGACAAATTCCTCATCATGGATTGCTGGGAGAACTTCGAGTATTTTAAAATGCAGCCTAAAGGAAAGGAAGCTAAACCAACTATTCCGCTGCCTGTAAGACTTTTTACTGCACGCCTTGATAAGCTTACTGCGGCTCTTGAGAATGCTGACAAGGTAATAGAAAGCAAAACAGTTGTTAAAATACGAACTGACATAAATACCCTGCCTGAAAATTCTGTAGTTGTCCTTGATAACCGCAAATACCTCGATACTCTCAAAGAGGACACATATTGGAGTAGTATCACACCTGAAAAAATAGGCTATCTCAGATCCAATATAGTGCCGATAATGAGGGTTAAGTCGGATTCAGATTTCAAAGCTATGCGATTTGAGTTAGATATTGTGGAACTATCTACAGCAAAGCTTCGTGAGGATAAAGACCGTTTTGAATATCTAAAGGAAGGTGTTCTTGAAACGATTCAAAAGCTTCCTTTAACAATTAACATTGTAGCAAAAGAAAAAGCGTTTATTGATAAGTTATCAGCTCCTTTATTCTGGTCTTCATGCACTGATGAAGATCTTGACGAGGTTGTGATACGCCTTGCGCCCCTAATGAAATTCATAGATACTGCGTCTTTGCCTGAAACAACGCTCAACCTTTTAGATCTGCTGACAGTTAAAGACTATATAGAATTCGGCCCCGAACATGAGCGTCTGGCTGTAAATAAATACCGCCTTAAGGTCGAGGAGATAGTTTATAATCTTGTTAAGACAAATAGGCCGCTTCAGAAACTTCTCAATGGTGAGGAGCTAACAGAATCAGAAATAGAAGCTCTTGCAGACACGCTAAAAAACAGTCATCCGAATATCACCGAACAGGATCTCAGAGAAAGTTATGATAATAAGAGAGCAAAGTTTATTCAATTCATTAAGCATATACTTGGAATTGAACCCCTTGCTACTTTTACTGAAACAGTCTCTTTTGCATTTGAAGAATTTATAAGAGAGCATAACAACTACAGTCAACAGCAGATTACATTCCTTCTTACTTTAAAGTCTTTTATTATGCAAAAAGGTAAAGCTGAAAAGAAAGATCTAATAGATGCTCCATTTACTCAATTGCACCCCCAGGGAATCAGAGGCATTTTTAATGCCCAGGAAATTAATGAGATAGTCCAACTCATTCAGACCTTAGCCGCATAAAATAGGGCAATTATTTTGATAAATAGGGTAAAATAGAATTGACATTACCCTATTATAATGATTTAATGCCCCAATTAGATTTACAGGAGATTATTTTTATGCAATCATTGAAAACATTATATTTAGAAGGTTTAAAATTTACAGAGCCACAAATTTCCACGCTTAAAACCTTAGGTGAATACAAGGGGAAACAGGCTCTCTTCTTCCATCAAACTCCGGAAATTCTCAATTCCCTGAAGCAGATAGCTATTATTGAATCAAGCGAGTCATCAAATAGACTTGAAGGTATAACTGCCCCACATAAAAGGATTGAAGGGTTAATCGTTAAAAATACAGAGCCAAGAAACCGTTCGGAACAGGAGATCGCCGGATATAGGGACGCTCTAAATCTTATCCATGAATCATCCATCCACATGGGCTTTTCAATAAATGTGATTTTGCAGCTGCATTCTATGCTTTACCGCTATATGAACATTAATGCCGGGTGCTGGAAGCTTTCGGAGAATGAGATTGTAGAAAAGAATCCTGACGGCACAATTAAAAGAGTAAGGTTTAAACCTGTCTCTGCCTTTGATACTCCCCGGGCGATGGACGAACTTGCAAAAAATTATGATACTGCAATCAATTCAAACAAAGAGCCAGCCGTAATACTTCCTCTTGCAATATTGGATTTTCTTTGCATCCATCCATTCAGTGACGGCAATGGAAGGGTTTCCAGACTGCTTACTCTTATGATGCTTTATCACTTTGGATATGAGGTTGGAAGATTTATAAGCCTGGAAAGGATTTTTGAAGAATCCAAAGAGACATATTATGAAACTTTGGAGAAGAGTTCATTTAATTGGCATGAAGGAAAACATGATGTGATGCCCTGGCTTAATTATTTCTGGGGTGTGATGCTTAGAGCGTATAAGGAATTCGAAGAAAGAGTTGGAGAAATCAGGACGGGAAAAGGCTCAAAGACTGAGCAGATCAAACAAGCTGTATTACGCAGAATAGGTCCATTTTCCATATCAGATATAGAGCACGATTGCGCAGGTATCAGCAGAGATATGGTCAGACTTATTCTCAGACAGCTTCGTGATGATAATATTATTGTTCCTCAGGGTAAAGGCAGAGGGGCAAAATGGATAGTAGTTTCTAAATAGTAATAAGGCATTGAAGGTAAATTATGTTGACTTCAAATATGAAATCTCTGATAAACTCGCTCTGGAATAAATTTTGGAGCGGTGGTATAGCAAATCCTCTGACTGCTATTGAACAAATATCATATCTTCTTTTTCTCCGTCGTCTGGATGAATTGGATGCAAAACTCATTAGTGATGCAGAGTTCACCGGAGAGAAATATTCATCTATTTTTGATGGGAAGTTTAAGATCCCAAACACTAATGAAGAAATTGATAGAGCCTCTCTCAGGTGGAGTTATTTTAAACAGATGGAAAGCGGCGAGATGCTTCATCATGTCCAGATGAAAGTATTTCCTTTCATAAAGCAGCTTAACGGTACTAATACAGCCTTTGCAAAGCATATGCAGGATGCTGTTTTTATAATTCCGAAACCATCTTTGCTTGTCGAAGCTATCAGCATCATAGATCAGCTTTACGGAGAGATTGAGAAACAGATGAAGAAAGGACAGATGTTCCATGATACACAGGGGGATATGTATGAATTCCTTCTTTCTGAAATAGCATCAGCAGGGAAAAACGGGCAGTTCAGGACACCAAGACATATAATTCAGTTAATGTGCGAACTTGTTAATCCACAGCTTCCGGAGACAGTCTGCGATCTCACAAGCGGCACAGGCGGTTTTCTCCTCGGGGCATATCAACACATACTAACTCAATACACTTCTGAGAAATATCAGCAAAAAGATGAAAATGGATTTATCAGAGGTACTCTTGGCGACAAGATAACAAATGAAAAACTCTGGAAGCATCTTAAGGAAAATACATTCTTCGGTTATGACTTTGATTCAACCATGGTCAGGATATGCCTGATGAATCTGCTTTTGCATGGTATATCTAACCCTAATATTGAAAGAAGGGATACGCTCTCAAAGAACTATAATGAAGATTCCAAATACAATGTCATCCTTGCCAATCCTCCATTTAAGGGAAGCATAGACAAGGGAGACATTAATGATACGCTTTCACTGAAGACAACCAAAACAGAACTTCTATTCGTCAACCGCATAATTAATTCTCTCTGCTCCGGCGGAAGGGCAGCCGTAATTGTGCCGGATGGTGTTCTTTTCGGTTCAAGCAATGCCCACAAGGATTTGCGGAAAATGCTTCTTGAAAAGTGTGAACTCCAGGGAGTTATTTCGATGCCTTCAGGAGTATTCAAACCCTATGCCGGAGTCAGCACTGCTATACTGGTATTTGTCAAAGGCGGAACGACTGAAAAGGTCTGGTTCTATGATATGCACTCAGATGGATACTCTCTTGATGATAAAAGAGATAAACTCGAAACTAGCGATCTGCCCGACATCGTTAAGGATTGGAAAGTCAGGCATAAATCAGATAATAGTGATCGCAAAGCTAAACACTTCTTCATTCCAATAAAAGAAATACTTGACAATAACTATGATTTGAGTATCAACCGCTACAAGGAAATCGCCTACGAACAGCCTGTTTACGATAAACCGGAAGTGATACTGGATAAATTGGAGAAGATTGAGGAAGAAATTTCCTCTGATCTCAAACAATTAAAGGAAATGATTGGATGAATATCAGAGAAGTAAAGCTTAATGAAATTGTAAATATATATTCCGGACAAGGAGCCCCAAAAGAGTTTAGTGAATATGGTAGACCATTTATACGAGCAGGCTCTTTAGAAAAATTACAAAATGGAGATAGTGAGTTTACATGCGAGCTACTAAATAATGAATTGGCAGAAAAATATAAAATGAGTTTATATCCTAAAAATTCAATTGTTTTCCCCAAAAGCGGCATGTCTGCAAAAATTGGTAGAATTTATAAGCTAAAAAATGATTGCTATGTAGTTAATCATTTAGCTGTTGTAGTATCTAACAATAAAAACAAAGTGGATCCTTCGTATTTGGGAAAATGGTTTTACTACAATCCGCCTTCTAGATTAATTGCAAACGATTCTTATCCATCAATAAAGTTATCGCAACTTAACAATATTCAAATTCTACTCCCAACTTTACCCGAACAAAAGCAAATAGTTGAAATTCTCGATCGTGCCGATTCTTTGCGACAAAAACGCCGCGAATCAATAAAACTCCTCGATGAATTTCTCCGCTCCACCTTCCTCGAAATGTTCGGCGAATTTGAAAAGAAAAAATGGCCTCAATTAAAAATGATAGATCTGGCTAAAAGAAAGAAAGGAAGCATGAGAACTGGTCCCTTTGGAAGTTCTTTGCTTCATAGTGAGTTTGTTAAAGAGGGTATTGCAGTTTTAGGAATAGATAATGCTGTAGAAAATTACTTTACTTGGAAGGAACGAAGATTTATTACTCCTGAAAAATACGAAAAATTGAAACAATATACAGTTTATCCCGAAGATATAATTATAACAATTATGGGTACTTTAGGTCGTTCTGCTGTCGTACCTGACAATATACCAACAGCAATTAATACAAAACATCTTGCGTGTATTACTATTGATAAAAAAATTGCTAACCCATATTTTGTTGTTTATTCAATCCAGTCTGATCCTGATGTTGTACATCAACTCAATAACAAACGAAGAGGTGCAATAATGGATGGATTAAATCTTACAATTATCAAACATCTCAAATTTAATCTGCCTCCATTAGCTTTACAGGAAACATTTGTTGGAATAATGAAACAGACTGAAGCCCTCAAGAAAAAGCTAGAGACAAGCCAGATCGAACTCGATAATCAATTCAACGCCCTCATGCAAAGGTACTTTGGATAACTTATGGATTGGATTAAGATATCAAAGATTTTATTGAAATATTGGTATGCCAAAACTACTTATTGGTTTTTGATGTTTTGTCTCGTTATATGGAGTGTTGCTTTGTATTTATTTTATATTTCAATATCCCAAATTATATGCGAAGCGATACAGTCTATAAGTAAGTCAATTCTGATTAAGACAACAGGTATAGTATTTATAGTCGGTATCTTGTTAATAGTATTATTTTGGTTTAGATCGAGAAAATTGCCAAAATACAAAAAGGGTGAAATTGGAGTTTTATTTGCGCCATTTAAGGCTAACGGAGAATGTGATCCTGAGATTGTAGATTTATCCAAGAGACTACAGTTCGATCTGTTATCTAGAGAAGGAATGGATAATGTCATATGCAATAGACTTCCATTTAATCATATGATAACAAACGATAATGAAGCAAAAAAATTATTGGAAAACACAAAGGCATCAATAATCATTCACGGTAAATTTGACCATGGGAATTTAAATAATAAAGAAGTCAAAGGATTTTTAAGTATCAGCTTTACTGTTTGGGGATTGAACTGGGGAATACTCAAAGAGTCTGAAAGATCTTTTATTATAGGCAGCATTGGGCCAAGACAATTTATCTCTTTTAATGAGAATAGTTTTAAAGATGAAGACATTGTTGTTAATAATATAAATGACTTAAGCTTATATCTTATTTCATTGAGCTTTATTCTTAATAGAGACGTTAATAAAGCCATAGAAATTCTAGATGGGTTAAGAAATAAACATATCGCATCGAATAATCGGAATATTAAAAGGTTTATTATAGGGATTAATTCTCACTTGACATTCTGTTATGACTTTTTGATTAACAAGTTATATAAAGATCAAATCATAGTCAATATTACTCAATCTCATATCAATAATCATATGAGTCAGTTTCTTGAATTTACTAGAAAGAGATTAGCTGTATCTAATGATAACATTTCTTATCATTTAGCCATGTCCATCTACAACTTTCATTCTATGAATATAGACAAAGCCAAAAGCAGCTTATCTAGAATAGAAATTACAGATAAAAGTGATAATAATTTCCATCTAAAAAATATCTCTTTAGCTTTTTTGCATATGTGGGAAATAAACTACAAGAGAAGCCTTGAGTTTTATAGGAAAAGTAGCTATTGGATGAAGAAAATTTCCAAGGATGAAAATCTCAAAAAGATAACAGACGATGTTCTTATATTTATTGAGTCAGTTTTACTGGTTAATCCAGACAAATATTATTTGTATTTTTCGATGGGTTTCATTAGTGAACATTGTAACAAGGAAGAAATAGCTCTTTCCAATTATCGAATTTTCTTAGAAAAAAATCAAGGCGTGGATAATGCATTAAAGCAACATGCAGATAAATATTTAGCAAAACATGTTACTCTTATAGAATAAGGTATCAAATGAATATCTATGATGGAATAAATACTGATTATGATAAGGCCGTAGCTTTAGTTAGAATTCTAGAGTCATGTGCTACGGGTGGGGAAAGGCACGAAAATAAGTTTATTGAAATTCGGGGATATTTTTATCAATCACCGAAATATAAGAATTATATGCCAAGATGGATGAATTCTATTTTTACAATTAATAATTTTTGGAACTTCATCAAACCCAAATTTAATCACTATTTCGAGAGAAGAGATTTTATATCGTCAGAGTTTACTCCTCTAATAAATCACTGCAATGAGCAGAGTTCTTTAATCCAAAATCAAAATGTGATAATAACTGATTTCAATAGCTATGTTATTAATGAGAACTGGACAAATATGTTAGCCAGAGTAGAAAATGATCCTAAAGGAGCAATTACTTTAGCTAGGTCTTTGGTTGAAAGTGTTTGTAAACACATTCTTGATGATCTATTGGAAAACTATACAAAAGATGAGTTGCTTGCATCGTTATATAAAAAAGCCGCTAAAATATTAAACCTTACTCCAGAACAACATGATATTCAGATTATTAAAAACATCTTAGGTGGATGTAGTAGTATTGTGAAAGGTTTAGAAGAGTTTAGAAACATCTATGGAGATGCTCATGGAAAAGGCCAAAATCAATCAAATCCTCTTTCTAGGCATGCCCGTCTTGCAGTGAATGCATCCGGCACATTATGCTTATTCCTAATAGAAACTTTCAATCATAACAAAGCCAGTAGGGAATGATATGGATCCAATAACGGGCATAAGCTTAATCCTAACTTTGATACCTTTCTATCAAAGAGAAAGGGATAGCTTTGATTTAACTTAAATTAATAATATGAAAAGAAAAGAAAATAAATCTCAGATTGTTATTTATCAGACTGAAGACGGACAAACAAAAGTAAATGTCCAGATCCAGGATGACACTGTTTGGCTTACACAGGATCAGATGGCTGCGTTGTTTGATAAATCCAAGTCAACAATTAACGAACATATACAGAATGTTTACGAAGAGAAAGAGCTTGGTATTGAAGAAACTATGAGAAAATTCGGAATTTCCGAATTTTCTACCAAGCCTACAAACTTTTATAACCTCGATGTGATTATTTCCGTTGGTTATAGAGTCAAGTCTCAGAGAGGCACACAGTTTCGTATCTGGGCTACGCAGAGGCTTAAGGAATATATCATCAAAGGATTTACCCTTGATGACGAAAGGCTTAAACAGGGCGGACAAAAGGCTAGGTATTTTGAGGAACTCCTGCAGAGAATTAGGGATATTCGTTCCAGTGAAAGGAATTTCTATCAGAAGGTTACAGATATTTATGCTACAAGTATTGATTACCGTAAGGATGATGAACTGACGAAAGAGTTTTTTGCCACAGTTCAGAACAAGATGCATTTTGCAATTCATGGCAAAACTGCAGCTGAAATAATTAACGAACGGGCGGACAGTTCCAAACCAATGATGGGGCTTACCAACTTCGGCCGGAAATACATAACAGCCCATGATGTAAAAATCGCAAAGAACTACCTGAATGAAAAAGAGTTAAAACAGCTTAACCTTATTGTTTCACTCTTTCTGGATTTAGCCGAATTGCAGGCTACAAACGAAATCCCTATGACAATGAAAGAGTGGATTCAGAAGCTGGATGACTTTCTGAAACTCAGCGGCAAGAAACTTCTTTTGAATGCAGGGAAAGTTAGCCATAGTGAAGCTGTCCTGAAAGCCGAATCAGAGTTTGAAAAATTTCGTTTGGAGCGAGACAAGAGCTATGTTTCCGACTTTGACAGAGCCGTAAAAGAACTTATGGAGAAGGAAGGTAATGTTTAGAACAAGTGCCGCCACACCCTGCAGTAGGCTCACGGAAAGGGACAAAGTTTTTAACTAAGATTGATACAGGTGCAAAAAAGACAGCGAAATATAGATTGCCATCAGGTGAGATGACAGACTTTTTATTTGCAGAAGGCAAATGCAAATAAATATTAAAGTATTTAATAATAAATATATACAATTAATTTATTTGCAAATGGTCGGATAATGCTAAACAATAGAGCAGATTTTTAAGAGGATTACTATTGCTCCGGTTTTTGCGGGAAGGTTTAGGCAATTAAATAAGTTGTCTTTTTCCTTATGAATAAAATAAAAATGAAAAGAAATTGAAGGGGAAAGATAATCGACAAAGAGATAAGAGAGCTGGCCGGAAATCTTGTAAGCCTTGGCGCGAAAGCTGTTTGTCTCTATTCCAAAGAGGTAGATGCAGTCATTGATTCGGACAGTAAAGATAAACATCTGATAGAGATGCTTCTGGACGGGATGTTGGGGTTCTGCTGGGATAAAAATATGCTCAAATTGTATAAAAAGTTATGCCGGTATTATTACGGCATAGATTCTTATGCCATTGCAAGTTATGTTATTGCATACAGAGAAATGTGGGACAGTGAGAGTTTGAGAAAATAGTATATTAGAGACAAAGTGAAATATTTTTATAGATAAATATTTGAGAAAGTTAAGATGAGATTAGATGAACTTTTTGAAGACTTGCCTAATAAAGATTGTAAGCTTTCGGAAATCTCAATTAGGAAAGTTCAGGCGTTCCTTGTGGAATCGGGCACGAAATTCAAGGTAAACAGAAAGAATCTTGATGCGTTTCTGACCAGTATTGGCGTTTACAAAAATGGCAGTGTGAATAATGCCGGAGTTCTTATGTTTGCCGGCAATGGTAACAAACTTATGCCTCATTCCGAGATTATCTGCGGTGCATTCAAGGGAACGACTAAGACTTTTATATATGACCGCAAAGATATTCGTGATGACCTTTTGTCTCAGCTGAACGAAGCTATGGCTTTTATTCAGAGGCAGCTTAACATTCGCAGCGAAATCAGGGGACTTGACCGCTTTGATATTTATGAGCTTCCCATTGATGCATTGCGTGAGGCTCTGGTAAATGCCATTATTCATAGGGATTACAGCTTCAGAGGAGCAAGTATTTCAGTGGAAGTGTACGATGATCGCGTGGAAATTGTTAGTCCGGGAACCCTGCCAGCCGGCCTTGAAGAAAAAAATTTAGGAAAAATCTCTGTTAGAAGAAATCTGATCTTAGGAGATCTTTTTCATAGAATGGGCAAGGTGGAGCGTATTGGTTCGGGTATAGGCAGGATGAAGGAGTTTATGGCAGAGGCCAGACTAGAGCCGCCTAAGTTTGAGATTACGAACTTCTTCAGGGCTGTTTTTTACCGTAATACAGATTACTCTTTGAAGAAAAGTTCGGGAGAAAAGGTCGGAGAAAAATTATCGGGAAACCAGCGCAAAATACTTGAATTAATTACTAATGATCCGGTAATTTCCGCACGGCAATTAGCTGATATTATAGGAATATCCCACAGGAAAACCGAAGAAAACATTGCCAAGTTGAAAACCAAAGGGTTCCTTCGTCGCGTCGGCTCTGCCAAAGGCGGCCGCTGGGAGATAGTGAAATGAGGGAAAATGATTTTATTCCCGCGCATGGAAATTGTCTGATGAGTCCTATGAGACTTATAGGGAATTCTTTGAGGCAAGACCTCCGGAAACTGTGGCAAACATTCTTATCTGCATTATCTATCAATGCAATTACCTGCTGGATCGTCAGATAAAACGGGTTGAGCAGGATTTTATAAAAGAAGGCGGACTCAGGGAACGCATGTTTAATGCAAGATTGAATTTCAGAAACAAAAAAACTTAATGGAGCTAAGAGGAATATGATGACTACTAAGTACACATGTAAGGACTGTAAGTTTTATTTACCGGTGGATGTTTTCAAAGGAATGTGCAAACTCTCGAAGGAAGCAGTTTCACCTGATAAAGAAGCAACGGCAAATTTTCAGAAGAATCAGAAGTGCAAGTTCTGCGCTAACTTCAGCAGTTCAGAGAGCAATGAATTTTTAGGAAAATGTAAGAATAATTATGATGCATATCCCGATATGATTGCTGTGACATGCGACCTTTTCAAATGGAAATAGATAGAAAAATCTACGGGACGATTTTTGATATTCAGGGGCACTCGGTGCATGATGGGCCTGGTAGCAGAACCCTGATTTTTCTGAAAGGATGCCCGATGAAGTGCCGCTGGTGCTCAAATCCTGAAGGACAGAATTTATTTCCTGAACCGCTGTATCTAAAACAGAAATGCATTTATGACTCTCTATGTGTCAGAGGTTGCCCCGAGAGAGCAATAAAAATAGATAACGATATTTTACTTGTTGACAGGAAAAAATGTGCCAATTGCAAAGAATACCTATGTGCGAAGGTTTGTTGCAGCGGAGCATTGAGAATAGCTGGACGAAGAGTATCTATTGATGAAGTTTTTACAATAATTCAAAGAGACAGAGCTTTTTGGGGTAATGATGGAGGCGTAACTCTTACAGGAGGAGAACCTCTTATGCAAGGTGAATTTACTTTGAATTTGCTCAGGAAATGTTATGATTCATACATTCATACTGCAATAGAGACCTGCGGCTATGTAAGTAATAAGACCGTAAAGAGTGTTTTGCCGTATCTGGACTGGATATTTTTTGACCTTAAACATATAAATGAGAAGAAACATATTGAGGCTACAGGAGTTTCCAATAAACTTATTCTTGATAATGTGAAGCTTGTTGCGTCTGAATTTAAAGGCAGACTTATTTTCAGGATAGTGATTATTCCGGACTACAATGATTCTGATGAGGAGACAAAAGCTTTTGCAGATTTTATTAACTCTTTGCCTCTTAAAATAAAAGAGGTAAATATTCTTCCTCTTCACCATATGGGAAAGGAAAAATATGCGATGTCAGGAAGAGATTATTATTTTTCTGATATTATATACGAAAATGAAGAGAGGCTTTTTGAGATTAAAAGAATTTTTAACAAAAATAATATAGAATGCAATATAGGGGCAGATACGCCTTTTTAGATATAGGAGAGAAAAATGTTTTTTAAAGATGTGGTATGGACACCGGACGATCCTATTCTCGGGCTTTTTGACATTTTCAAAAAGGATCCAAGACAGGATAAAGTAAATCTAATAGTAGGAGTTTATAAGGATGCTGAAGGAAATACTCCGATTCTAGAATCGGTCAAGCTGGCTGAAAAATATCTTTTTGAGAATGAAAAATCTAAGGCATACCTGGGTATTTCAGGTTCCGTTGAGTATTGCGAATTAGTTAAAAGGCTGGTTCTAGGCAATGATCATGACTTAATTAAAGAAGGATGTGTAGAAGCAATTCAGACACCGGGAGGGAGCGGCGCGCTGAGACTGGCTGCTGACTTTCTTTACGAAAATAATCCCAAAGCCAAAATCCATCTCAGCGACCCTACATGGGATAATCATGCTAATGTCTTTCATCATGCCGGATTGGAAATAGCATATTATCCATATTACGATACTGAAACAAAAGGCATCAAATTTGATGAACTTATCTCTTACCTGAAAAAAGTACCAAATGGCGATGTCGTTCTATTTCACGCATGCTGTCATAACCCTACCGGAACTGATCTTAATGAGGAGCAGTGGAAAGAGATTTCCAGATTATCCTCAAAAAAGAAGTTTCTTGTATTCTTTGACTTTGCTTACCAGGGAATGGGCGATTCTATGGAAGAAGATTCTTTTGCAATTAGAATATTTGCAGAGGAAAACAGAGCTTTCATGGCAGCTTATTCATGTTCTAAGAATTTTGCTATTTATAATGAACGAACCGGAGCGCTTGTGATATCAGCAGAAAAGCCTGAGCATGCTAGAAATGTCATGTCACAGCTCAAATTATGCGCCAGGGGCAATTATTCAAACCCTCCTTCTCATGGAGCAGCAGTAGTAACAACTGTTCTGAAAATTCCTGAAATAAGATCTTTATGGAAACAGGAACTAATAGCGATGTGCGGAAGGATAAAGACATATAGACAGATATTTGTAGATACTCTTAAAAATTATGGTTCAAAACGCGATTTCAGCTTTATCACCAAACAAAAGGGTATGTTTTCATACTCTTCCCTTTCTCATGAACAGGTTATGAAACTGCGTGAAGATTATGGCGTGTATATGCTGCTGTCAGGCAGGATTAATATAGCAAGTTTGAATCATCACAATCTTGACAGAGTCTGTACATCAATCGTTGATGTTCTGAGCGACGGCGAGGGATAAGCTATTGACAGTTATTGTAATAATCTTTTCAATAGTTTATCTGGGCATGATGCTTGGAGGAATTCCGTATCTTAAAGTGAATCGTGCTGCTATTGCGCTTATCGGGGCGGTAATTCTCATTGCCTGGCACCTGATTTCTCCTGCCAACGCTGTATCAAGCGTTGATTTTGAGACGCTAGCACTTCTTTTTGGGTTAATGCTTATTTCCGTTCAATTTGATATGTGCGGTCTCTATACCGAGATTTCCAGGTTTGTCGGAAATTTTAAGGTTTCTCCTCCTGTCTTCCTTGCTCTGGTGACAGCTCTTGCCGGAATCTTATCGGCTTTTCTTACCAACGATGTAGTAGCCGTTGCTATAACTCCAGTCATATTAAGTATCTGTATCAATAGAAAGTTAAACCCTGTTCCCTTTATGCTAGGAATAGCCTTTGCCACAAACTCAGGAGCCATAGCAACTTTTGTCGGAAGCCCTCAGAATATGCTTATAGCTGAAAAGCTTCAATTAAGTTTTGTCTCATTTTTTACCTATACTGCTGTGCCATCGGTTTTAGCCCTTATAACAGGCTGGGCAATTCTGGTATATTTCTATAGAAAATCATGGGACTTACCGGATTCCATAATAAATACAAGAATGAAACTTCCGGAAGTTTTATTTATGAAGTCTGAATCAGTTAAGGGACTTGTTACAATAGTTATGGTTATAGGATATTTTATTTTTACCAGTGACGACAGAGGGATTGTAGCAATTACAGCTGGAGCTTTTCTGCTGATGAATGCCCACTATAAATCTCAGGAAATGATAGAGAAAGTTGACTGGAACCTCCTGATATTGTTTTTCGGGCTTTTTATAGTCAATGGAGCAATGAACACGACGGGTATTCCTCAGTCGATAGTAGAAACTTTGGGCAGGCATGGTTTTGATCTTCATGAATCTGTCCCTCTCTTTATTACTACTGCTGTTCTTAGCGATATTGTTTCAAATGTCCCAAGTGTTATGCTTCTTCTTCCTTACGCAAGTGATCAGTTTTCAGGACCGCTAATGGCAATCGCCAGCGGTTTATCAAGTAATCTTATAGTTATTGGGAGCCTGGCAAATATTATTGTTGTGGATGCGGTAGCTTCAAGAGGATTAAAAATTTCATTCTGGGAGTTTGCAAAATCGGGCATTCCGGTAAGTATTATATCAATGCTGATTGGAGCGGCATGGATATATCTTATAGCTGTGTTTGCTCGCTGAATAAATATATAAATAAAGAAGATAACCTATGCAAAAAGTAAATATATCTCTTGTGGCATTTGATGCCGATGACACGCTGTGGGACAATGAACCAAAGTATAAGAAAGCAGAAAAGTTTTTCGTAGAGATACTCTCAAAATATGTCGACGAGAAAGTAATATCAGATGAACTGCTAAAAACTGAAATACAAAACCTTCCCATATGCGGTTATGGAACAAAATCATTCTGCATGTCTATGATGGAAACTGCTATGAGGATAACGGATTTTAGGATTTCTACAAAAGAACTATCCAAAATCTATGATCTAGCCAAATCTCTCTTAAAACACCCTGTTGAGGTATATGAAGGAGTAGCCGAAACTCTTGAATATATGGCAAAAAAATATCCTCTTGCGCTAATAACCAAAGGTGATACACTTGAGCAGGAGAGAAAACTCTTAGGCTCAGGATTGATGGCTAAATTCGACTTTATAGAAATTGTGAATGAAAAGGATGAAAAGACTTATTCTGACCTTATCAGAAAATTCAGAGTTCAGCCTTCTAATTTTCTCATGATAGGCAATTCTCCCAAGTCGGATATTCTGCCGGTTTTAAAAATTGGTGGAAATGCTGTCTATATTCCTTCAGCGGAGCTTTGGACTCACGAATCGACTGACGAGGCAAAATTTAATTCTTTTGGCAGCTGCTACAGAAAAATCGATAAAATAAGAGACCTAATGACCCTTACTATCTAGCATGGCGCACTTCCGGAAAACTCTTTTTATATTTAACTTCATTTTGCTGTGCTCTACTGTTTCTTTCGCGGGAAAATTTGCCGAACTTGATTCTCCTGATACAGAACAGGGATATCTGGCATATTTGCTAATTAACGAAAATCCATTTCCCGGAGAAAAAGGATATCAGAGTATCGAGGATTCTAAAAAAGGAATGAGGCAAATCCTTTGGGTTATAAACAATAGATTAAATGAGATACCTGAAGGGTATACCCAGTTTCAGATAGCCAATGTAAAAACAAAGAGTGTAACAAATATAATTACGGCTAAAGGGCAGTGCGAGGGTTTTCATATGGATGACAAAGGAAAACCCTCATTTGAAAACAGAGTTCAGGAAAGGATAAATTACCTTCTTAAAATAGCCAATAGCGGAAAGGGACCAGGGAAATTCGCTGAACTCCTGAATTATGCAAAAACTATTTCACGCAACTATATTGATTACTTAAAAATATATAAACCTGACATATTTATGGACTTGTTTGTGATTAACAGGATAGATGTAACAGGAAGAGGTTATTCATGGATGACAAATCGTGATTATTACAATCCTGGAGGAGATTACATTTCCATTCCTGATAAATACGACGGATCGATTAGCGGCAATAGGTTTTTTACACTCAAAAAGAGGAATTGAGATATATGAGAAGTTTTTTATTGATTTTTATATCATGTTTGGTATTGAGTTACTCATTATCTGCTGAAAGTTCTGATGATAAGGCTTCTCAAAAAGGTTATATGAGTGATTATACGAGTGAAATATATCTTTATAATGTTGTCAGGTATTTATATAGGTGGTATCTGGATGAGATAGACATTGAGAAAAATACTTCAGCTAAAGATATTGAGTTTTTTATTCGAAAACTAAACCCGGAATTGGATAAAGATGATAGGAGCCTATATGCGGAGATTATTATTCCAATGTTTAATATTTCAGTTAAACTTAAGAAATCTGACTATATTATCGAAGAAACTGGACAGGAGATAAAAAGCAATGGTTTTAAGATAATAAATGTTTCCAGAATCTCCACGGAAAATTTTGATTTTACAGACTATTCCAGGACGACCATAGAGATAGAGAAAATGAGAGAATACCTTTTTAAAACCCGCAACCATGAAGAATACCCCAGTGAAGATTTGCTAGACAAAATCAGAAAGAGTTTCAAGAATCAGATTGTTAAGCTCCAAAAAGAATATCCCAATGAGTCTTTCAATAAGAACACTGTCCTTTTTTTAGCTCCGATGTCTCCGATAGGCAATGATTTCTGGGCGTATTGGGAAAACGGCAAACTTGCTTTTCATTGCAATGCCGATATAGATATTTCAAATGAAAAAATCTGGGATAATGAGAATTTCTATTTCGATTACTATGATGTTTATAAAAACACTGTTGTTTCTCTCAGCGAAACAGCTTTGAGCAATGAATTTTTAACCAGAGACCAGGTAGGCAGAATTCTTTTTAATTGTATGGTTCTTGGGAAAAGAGTAACCATGCAGGAGGAATGATATTCCTGTCAGATGAAAAAGTAATTAGACCAGGTCTTTTTTCCCATTCATCTCTCTGACTGATGCAATTAATTTTTCTTGAGAGTATAGGCATTTGCTTTATCTTCCACTGTCCAGCCAAGTTCGGAAAGCTGTTTCCTTATCGCATCTGATTTGGCGAAATCCTTTGTTCTTCTTGCTGCAAATCTTTCTTCTGCAAGTTTTTTGATATCGGCAGGTATTTCTTCTTCATGAGTTTCATCCAAGTTGAAAACCCCCAGAATTGAGTCGAAATTGTGGAATGCTGCAATGATGATTTCAGCTCCTTTTGACCCGAGTTCTTCTGAAGCTATGAGTTTATTGGATTCTCTTAAGAGATTGAAAACCGAAGCGAGCGCTTCTGAAATATTCAGGTCATCAGCAAGTGCGCTTCCGAAATTGCCTACATAATCGTTTACAATATCCGATACAGGTTTTCCATCTTTTTTTGATTTAATAATTTCATTCAGATTATTAAAGAGGGTTTGGAAGCTTTTAAGCGATTCTCTGGAATGCTTAAGAGCATCCATAGTGAAGTTGAGTTTTCTTCTATACTGTGCAGAAATCAGAACCCATCTAATTTCCTGAGGAGTATAACCCTTTGAAATTAGGTCTCTGACTGTATAGAAATTACCCATAGATTTGGACATTTTCAGACCGTCAACAATAAGATATTCGCAATGCATCCAGTAGTTTACAAATTTCTGTCCATTTGCTGATTCGCTCTGAGCTATCTCATCTTCATGGTGAGGAAACATATTATCAATTCCGCCAGTGTGAATATCGAAAGTTTTCCCAAGATATTTCATGCTCATCGCGCTGCATTCGATATGCCAGCCCGGGCGGCCTTTTCCCCATGGACTGTCCCACCAGACATTTCCGTCCCGTTCATCCCAGGCTTTCCAGAGAGCGAAATCTGCGACAGAATCCTTGTCATATTCATCAGAATTAACCCTAGCACCGGAGCGCTGGTTATCCATGTCGATTCTGGCAAGTTTTCCGTAATCCTTGAATTTTGAAATCGAAAAGTAAATGGAGTTATCTTCGCTTTTATATGCATAACCTTTTTCTACCAGAGTTTGGATCAGAGTTATCATTTCCTCAATGTGGGCTGTGGCAGCGGGATAATATTCGGCTTTTTCGACATTTAATTTATTCAGGTCTTCAAAGAATGCATCGACATACTTTTTTGTGTATTCCTTGAGAGGAATTCCTGCAGCTATTGAATCTCTAATTGTTTTATCATCCACATCAGTCAGGTTCATAACCTGTATTACTTTATACCCATGATATTCAAGAGTTCTCCTAAGTATATCTTCAAAAAGGTAAGCCCTGAAATTGCCTATATGGGCAAAATTATAAACGGTCGGTCCGCAGGTGTACATTCTGACAATTTTATTTTTTATAGGAGTAAATTTGCGCTTTTTGCGCTCCATTGTATCAAAAAATTGAATATCCATTTAAAACCTCACTAAATCTTTATTATTTTTATCTGGACACCATCTTTTAAATTCTCTGCAAATGTAGTGGCAAGTTCCTTGCAGAATCTTTCTCCTGCAGAGAGTTTTACGCCAAAGTATTTTTCGGCGAAAAAGTATATATCTGAAAACTTCAGGTAAATGGGTATCATATCATTTTGTTTTATGTCAGAATGGAATTTGGAAAGGTTTTCCCTGATTACAGAAATGATTTCATTCAGAGCGTCAACTGCTACAGGAAAACATGGGAAAAGCTGAAGTTCAGTGATAACTCCTTCGATCTGATAGTATTTTGCAATCTGAGAAAGTTTAATTTCAAGTTTTACTGAAGGAAAAATAGAACCAATTCCTGAAAAATCTATCATTCCAAAAGATATGAGTTCTTTAGTTTTAGCTGATAATTTATCCAGAATTTCTACTCTGGTTGCAATCCATTTAGTGTCTTTTCCGGGGTTTACTATGATATTCGGAATTGTAGGGAGTTCTTTGTTTTCATTTCTATAGAATTTGGCAAGCTCAAACAGAAGGTTTTCAGGAGCATTGTTTATGCCAAGATTTCTGCAGGCATTATAAACTTTGTCTGAAATACGATAAAGCTCATCATTAGAGATGTTAAGCCCTTTTTCAATCGACTTTCTGATGCTGTGCTCTTCAGTCATGTTGATATCGCTGAAACTTCCTTCCGTTGTAGTTCTAAATGCTGCTCCGATATCATGATTGCCTGAATCATTGAGCATTTGGGAAATTAATATATTAATCTCCTTATCGGTAAAAAAAATGCCTTTCTCTGCCTGATAAGATAGAGCATTCTCAACGGCGTTTGTCAAATCTTCTGCAATCCAGAATTCCTTGACACCGGCCATAAGACAGCATTTGATGAGCTTTGTTTGAAGTGCTTCTGTATCAAATTGCATTCTCGTACCGTCTTCTTTTAATATCATTATTGTTTTGGAGCTTAGGCAGATCATGGGTTTAGTTTATTAAATATCTGTTAATATGGATAAAGGTTTAATTGCGGTAGCCTTTCCTGTTTTATTGTCATAAGAAATTACGACTGCGTCCATTCTCATCTTGCCGGTTTCTACAACTTCGAGCCTTGTCGGAAGATCTGTTGTAAATTTATGAATCACGCTGCTTATTTTCCTGCCGATAATAGATTCATGGCCGCCGACCATTCCCACATCAGTCATAAATGCGGTTCCTCCAGGAAAAACCTGTGCATCAGCTGTCTGTACATGAGTGTGGGTACCGAGAACAGCAGTTACTTTTCCGTCAAGATATCTTGCCATTGTTATTTTTTCACTGGTAGCCTCAGCATGAAAATCTACAATGATTGTTTTTACATATGTGGGCAGTTCTTCAAGAATTTTTGTGACCTGCAGGAAAGGACAGAAAGCAGGCATCTTCATAAATGTTTTGCCCATAAGACTGATAACCGCAACTTCTCCGGCGGCTGGATTTTTGAAAACTCCAAAGCCTTTTCCTGGTTGAGCCGGATTTAAATTTGCCGGTCTGATTATATTGCTGAAAGATCTAATCTCATTTTCGAAATTCTTCTGATCCCAGACATGATCTCCAAGAGTTATCACATCGACATATCCTGAGAGCTCTTGTACGCATTTATCTGTTATTCCTGAACCTGATGCGGAATTTTCCCCATTTGCTATCACAAATGTACAGGAATAATCCCTTTTTATATCAGGAACAAGCGCCCTAAGCGCTTTTCTTCCTCCTTTGCCAACTATGTCACCTATAAAAAGTAGATTCATTTATTTTTATGCCTTTATGTTATTTGGCATAATCTACGGATCTGGTTTCTCTTATTACCGTGACCTGAATTTTGCCTGGGTAGGTAACTTCTTTTTCCACTCTAAGGCAGATATCTCTTGCCAGACTTTGGGCTTTTTCGTCAGTAATTTTTTCAGGTTCGACTACAACTCTTATTTCTCTACCTGCCTGTAACGCGTAGGATGATTCTACTCCAGGATAACTATTTGCAATCGCTTCAAGGTGTTCAAGTCGTTTGAGATAAAGTTCAGTTGTTTCGCTTCTTGCACCAGGCCTTGAAGCGCTCAAAGCGTCACATGCATTGGCAAGTATGGCATAAACACTTGTCGGTTCTACTTCGTCATGGTGGGAAGCTACAGCATTTATCACGATCGGATCTTCATTATTTTTTCTAAGAATATCAGCACCTATCGCAGCATGAGTGCCCTCTACTTCATGGTCTACGGCCTTGCCAATGTCATGCAGTAGCCCGATTCTTCTTGCTTTTTGCTGATCCAATCCTAGCTCAGCAGCGATCATTCCCATAAAGTAAGCTGTCTCAAGAGAATGCTTCAAAACATTCTGCGAGAAACTATATCTATATTTAAGCCTGCCGATAAGTTTTATTATTTGAGGAGATATTCCCTGAATGCCTACTTCAAGAGCTGCTTGCCCTCCGACATCCATAATGTCTTTTTCTACATCTTTCCTGATTTTTTTTGTTACTTCTTCAACTCTTGTAGGATGAATTCTGCCATCTGATATCAATCTTTCCAGCACCTGTCTGCCTATTTCTTTTCTGACAGGGTCAAAACATGATATTACCACTGCTTCAGGAGTATCGTCAATAAGTATATTTACGCCCGTTGCAGCTTCAAGAGCTCTGATGTTTCTGCCGTCTCTTCCTATGATTCTTCCTTTCATCTCATCATTGGAAATTGGAATCGTTGCCGTCGTTCTTTCATAAGTACACTCAGAAGCGTAACGCTGTATAGCTGAGATGATAATTCTATGCGCTTCAGTTTCCGCAGTTTCCTTTGCTCTTTCCTGTGAATCCCTTATCATCTGTCCCATTTCCTGTTTGAGCTCATATTCAAGTTTTTCCAGCAAAACTTTTTTTGCTGCATCTTTGCTCATTTCGGAAATTCTCTGAAGTTCCTCTATCTGTAGATTAATCTTCTGCTGGAGCTCAAGTTCTTTGGCATCAAGTTTTTCCTTGGTCTTTATAAGTTCCTTCTCTTTCTTTTCGATAGAATCGTATCTTCCTTCAAGGGCATCGAGTTTTTTATCAAGACTCTCTTCCTTGGATTCAAGTCTCTGTTCGATTTTACTTAATTCTTTCCTTCTGTTCCTGCATTCATCTTCAAATGCTTCCTTGAGCTTAAGCACTTCGCTTTTTGCAGTTATTCTTGCATCTTTGAGGATGTGTTCACTCTCTTTTAAAGCATCATTTTTAACTTTCGAAGAGTAATAGACTGCATTATTTTTTCTGATTAAAGATATTATCCAGAATAAAGAAAACCCGATTAATAATCCGAGAAGAATAAATGCTACTGCTGAAAACAACATATCCTCTCTCTCCTTTTTTTATTTTAGTTGTTAAGATATTTATAAATTTATCAAAAGGCTCAACCTTAAGAGATTCTTTTGAACTCTTTCAGGCTGCTCCAATAGTTTAATCTTTCCTTGATTTTTGCTTCGAACCCTATCTCATTAGGTTGATAGAAACATTTTTTAACACCTATGTAAGACTGTTCTACAATTTTATTTTCATGGTCATGCGGATATATATATGACTCTTTTCTTTTTTCATCTGAACTTGGACAATATTTTGATCTCAGGTAAATCGGAATCTCCTCGGTTCTATTGTTTTCCACATCGTTAATTGCCTGGTCTATGGCCAGATACGAAGCATTGCTTTTAGGTGCTGTTGCGCAATATGTGACTGCCTGAGATAGTATTATCCTTGCTTCCGGCATTCCAATCATCTCTATTGCCTGCATGGCAGAAGTAGCCAGCTGAATAGCCCTGGGATCTGCATTTCCTATATCTTCTGAGGCAAAAATGACTATTCTTCTGGCTATAAACATTATATCTTCGCCGGCATTGAGCATTTTCGCTAGCCAATAGATTGCAGCATCAGGATCGCTGCCTCTCATGCTCTTGATAAATGCACTTATTGTATCGTAATGATCATCTTTACCGTAGTTAACTGATTTTTTCTGAACGGTTTCCTGAACAATTTCCAGTGTGATATTGGCAACTGGTTCTTTATTTGGAGTAAGAGCTGCGGCAAGTTCCAGTGTGTTAAGCGCTCTTCGGGCATCACCTTCGCAGATTTCGCAAATAAATTCCAAAGCTTCATTGCTCAGGGTAACTTTATAACCTTCAAAAGCTTTTGGAACAGTTACTGCTCTTTCAATAAGGCTTTTTATTCCTTGTTTGGATATAGGTTTTAATTGAAAAACCAACGATCGAGAGAGCAGGGGGGAAACAATGAAGAAATAAGGATTCTGAGTGGTGGCGCCTATAAATCTAATATTGCCGTTTTCTATGTCTGGCAAAAGTGAGTCCTGTTGAGCTCTGTTGAAACGGTGAAGTTCATCTATAAAGACAATGGTTTTTCTTTGTGATATTCCTCTTCTTGTTGTGGCAGAAATTATTTCACCTCTTAAATCGCTCTTTTTTGAAGTGATCCCTGAAAGTCTGACGAAAGCTGAATTAGTAGTTCTTGCGATGATTTCAGCAAGGCTTGTTTTTCCCACTCCGGGCGGGCCGTAAAGGATAACTGAAGAAAAAGTGTCGCTCTCAATGGCTTTTCTTAGCAGTTTGCCTTTTGATACAAGGTGTTCCTGCCCGAAGAATTCATCTAGACTTTGCGGCCTTAATCTTGCTGCAAGAGGTGCATAACTGGGAGCTTCCGTATTATTGGAAACTTCTCCATTAATGTTGTCAATATCTAAAAACAGAGAATCCAAACTTTTACCTGAACCTTTACGGATCGGGAAAGAGATTCTGCTAAGGAGCAATTATTTTGGGACAAAAGATTTAACTCAATAAACTAAACAAAGGGAATATCCCCATTCTATCTCTAATTATCAGATTAATAAACCTCATATCTGAACTGCATTTCTCCAAGCAGGCTCAACCGATCCAATTTATTATAAAACTATATTAAAGGAACCATTTCATTCCTACTACCGTAGTATATTGGCTAAGTCTATCTTTTTAAAATCAGGACAGGATTTTTTCTTATTTTTATTTTTCAGGTTTTTGGTGTTTTGTCTTATTCGAACTATTCTTGAATATCAAACAGAATCTATTGAGAGGGTATATGAGTTCGAATTTATTCAGAGCGAAAACATTCAGCTGTCTAGAGATGCTTAAAAATACAGTAAAGCCAGTTCTTGCTGAGAATAAACCGGCAGACAGAATTGTTGCTTCCTATTTTAAATCCAACAAAAAATATGGCTCGAAGGACAGGAAATTCCTTTATGAAGTTGTTTTCAGTTTTTTTAGATGGCTCGGTTGGTCTAAGGCAATCATAAATTCAAAGGATCTGGAACCAAAAGAGTTATTTTCAAATCTTAATGATAAACAGCTTTTATTGATGGTGCTTGCCTCATCTCTTCTTGATTCTCTGCCGGAGAAAGACATCATCTTATACTGGATAGATGAATTTGGAATAGATCGTTCTTTTGTTAGAGAGTTTGCATCAGCAACAGGTACTCTCAAATTGAAAGCTGCCGTATTTAACCGGTTTCTCAAAGTTATTGCAATAGATAAAAATGTGAACATTTCAAATCTTGTTCCCGATTGGCTGCATTCAATAATTCCTGAGGATATAGATAGAGAAAAATTCATAGAATATTGCCAGATCCGTCCTCCTATATGGCTCAGACTTCAGGCTAAAGACCACTCTGAATTTATACAGGAATTAAAAGATAATAATGTGAAATACGCTTTTCATGACTCCATAAAGAACGCTGTAAGTATTATCGAATCGCAAAAAAGCCTCTACAATTACGAAACATTTAAGAAAGGATGTTTTGAAATTCAGGACATAGCCTCTCAGATAATAGGTCTGACTGCCGCTCCAAAAGCTGGCGAAAGATGGTGGGATTGCTGTGCCGGAGGAGGAGGAAAGACTCTTCAACTAGCCCAGATAATGGAAAACAAAGGAAGGATTATTTCCTCTGATATCAGAGAGTATAAACTTGAAGATCTTAAAAAAAGAGCAAGAAGAGATGGTTTTTTCAATATAGAATGCAGACCATGGGACGGCTCTTTGTTAAGAAAGAAGAAAAGCGAGTCATTTGATGGAGTTTTAGTTGATGCTCCATGCAGCTGTTCCGGGACATGGCGAAGAAATCCAGATGCTAAATGGCTCCTGGAACCTTCGGAAATTGAAGAAATAAATGCTATACAAAAACAGCTTATAAGAAATGTAGTCTCTGCTGTTAAGAAAGGAGGCGTTCTTGTTTACGCAACCTGCTCATTTTTTCATGAAGAAAACCTATCAGTCATCAATGGCTTTCTCGCAGAAAATCCGGACTTTAAGCTGGAACCATTTACAAATCCTCTAAACGGGAAACTCACTCCTGGTTATTTGCAGGTATATCCATGGGATGCTGACTGTGATGCGATGTTTGCTGCTCGTCTCAGAAAGCTTTGAAGTTTGAATTTATTTTAGCATAACAATTCAACATTTAGAAAAACTATAGCCGATAATAAATAGTGTCTTCAAGGTTACTTCCTTGATTTTCTTCGACATCTGTATAAAATCTTTAAACAGAAAGAACTTGTCTAACTTGAAGCAGAGGGCACATATGTCTGAAGACAAATCATTAAATTATGGACTTGTTACTGCTGTCCGCGGAAATATAATTGATGTTTTTTTGAAACTGACCTTCCTCATATTTCTACAGTATTAAGAACTGGCAAAGACAAAAAAATCTAAACAAATGAATTAAACAGAAATGGATGTTACTTCTTTACTTATATGGGGCATGCTCTTCGGAGCTGCAGGGATTGGCTTTATTGTATATGGAAGAAAGCAAAAGGCTGTCATTCCTTTGCTTACAGGGATTGCTTTGCTTGTTGTGCCATACTTTATTTCGTCTGTTTATGTTCTTGTAATTACGGGTTTGGTGCTTCTTGCAATTCCCTATTTCATACGAGTATAATTTTTAAAGATTTAATGTTTTTATATAACAGTAAACCATAGGTTGTTGAAATGCTTAAGATAGTACAGATTTATGTAGATGGTTTTGATTCTAATTTTTCATATCTGATTTATGATGCCATTTCATACGATGCAGCTATAGTTGATCCATGCGGTGATGTAGAATTAATAGCAGAAGAATGCCGTAAACTGCCAGGAATGAAACCTAATTTTATCCTTTTGACACATGGACACAGTGACCATGTATCAGGGCTGGATTCTGTAAAAAAATTCTTCAGCGCTTCTGTTGCGGCTCATCCGAACTCACTCATAAAACATGACATTAGCCTCTTACACAAGCAAAAGCTGAAACTGGGCAATTCATTCATTGAATGCCTGCACGCCCCCGGTCACACTAAAGACAGTATCATATATCACCTTTGTGATGATTCAGCAATATTTACTGGAGATACTCTTTTTATCGACTGCTGCGGATACTGTGAAGCAGAATCAATGTTTAAAACTATGAAAGAAGTGATTTATCCTTTGGCAGATTCAAATATCGTATATTCAGGGCATGATTATGGGCGCGTTCCATTTGCTGCTCTTGGGGAAGAGAAGATAAAAAATCCTTATTTATCCGCAAAAACACTAAAAGAATTTAAAGAAGAGCTTAAAGATCTCTAACTGAGAAATTTTATTAAATGTATTTGAATTGAATATGTGGTTTTGAAAAGCTTTAAAGGTAGAATCTATTTAAAAAGTTTCAATAAATCAAATCTAAAGCAGGATTAAACCCAATGAGCAAACTTTCCAAATTCTTTATAGCTATCATTTTAGGAGCTTCAATGCTTATGACAAGCGGATGCTTGTTTTTAGTTGCCGGAGCTGCTGCCGGAGGCGCTGTTGCAGGAACCGCATATTATATGGGAAAACTTAAAGGCAATATGAAAGCAACACCTCAGGAAATTGAAGCAGCAACATTAAAGGCATTCAAGAAGTTAAATATTAATGTAAAATCACAGTATTCTTCGAATAATAGCACTGAAGTTGAAGGGGTTTCTACATTTAACGGTGATAAAATTGATGTTTATGCAAAACTAAATGAAGGTGGCACATCCGATATTTCTATAAGGATAAATACTTTCGGAGATCAGGAGGAAAGCCAGAGAATATACGACGAAATAGAAAGCAATCTTTAATAATTCAGTTAAGTTAACAGGCGATTTTATTGAGTTTCTCCTGTTAACTTTTTTTAATTTATCTGCCTAATAATATCTCTTCCAGCCGATTCTCCTATACAAAAAGAGCAAAGTAATAATTTCTCTTATTGTTGATTAAGCTCATGAATTGTAAAACTTAAATCTGCATCTTGTTAAATTGCAAAAAACAAAAAAGCTTTCTGCTCTTTAGAACAGAAAGCTTAAAAAAAATTCGGTTTTCCCGTAATGGGACATATGTGGTGGGGATAGGGAGATTTGAATAAGGTTACAGGAAAACCGAAAATATTAAAAACTGAGTTTAACCTCAGGTTTTTTCTTGTCATTTCAATCAGCATCTCTGATTTTATTTCAGAGAATGCTTTTAGGATATCATAGAAATCCTAAAAGCAAAACTAAAAACTCTAAATTTAGATCATATTAACATAAACTTAACATTTCTTTTCTAAAATGCAACATTATAATGACACTAATATAGTGAAAATAATTATTTTTTTATACTTTTAAAATGTGAAATTTAGAAGAAGATATTAGATTAGAGTTTTCTTTAAAAGTAAATATTAAGGAGCTATATGTCAGAAAGCTATATACAGCAGATTTTTGCTGACAGGATCGGTGCTAACAAGTTTGGTAAAGATGATAAAATATATAAATTTGAAAAGATAAAAAGAGCGAAAAGAGCCGCTTTGCAGGCTAATCCTGGCGCTGAAATTATAGATATGGGAGTTGGCGAGCCCGATGATATGGCTCACCATGATGTTGTTAAAGCTCTTTCCTTAGAAGCTGAGAAATGGGAAAACCGGCAATATACCGATAACGGGATTCAAGAATTTAAAGTTGCAGCATGCAAATATATGAAGGATGCTTTCAATGTTGATGTCGATTCAGAAAATGAGATTATTCATGCAATAGGCAGTAAATCTGCTCTTTGCCTTCTTCCTTCTGCTTTTATTAATCCAGGTGATGTAACTATTATGACAATCCCAGGATATCCTGTGCTTGGGACATGGACAAAATATTTAGGTGGAGAAGTAGTGAATCTTCCTCTATATGAAAAGAATGACTTTTATCCTGATCTTGATTCGCTCACTCCTGATCAGAGGAAAAGAGCAAAACTTCTTTACCTCAACTATCCCAATAATCCTACTGGAGGAACGGCAACTGAGGAGTTTTTCTCAAAGGCTATCAGATTTGCAAAGGAAAATGATATTCTGATTGTTTCAGACGCGGCTTATGCTCCTTTAACTTTCAAGGGAAAACCCCTCAGCATACTTTCTATGCCTGGAGGAAAAGATTGTGCGATTGAACTGCAGAGCATGTCAAAGGGCTTTAATATGACAGGATGGCGTCTGAGTTGGGTTTGCGGAAATGCGCTTGCGGTTAAAGCATTTGCTCATCTTAAAGACAATGCAGACAGCGGGCAGTTTGGAGCCATACAGAAAGCTGCTATTAAAGGGCTGGAGAACTGGACGCATATAACTCCTTATATTAATGCCAAATATGAAAGGAGACTTACTAAGCTTGTTGAGACTCTTCAGAAGCTGGGTTTCCCTGCAAGAATGCCTAAAGGAGGTTTTTACCTTTATTTTCAGATACCTAAGGCTGTAAAGAACGGGCCTAAATTTGAAAATGCCGAAGAATTTACCCAATGGCTTATAAAAGAAAAGCTTATCAGTTCTGTGCCATGGGATGATGTTGGTAATTACGCAAGATTTAGCGCTACATTTGTTGCCAGAAACGGAGTAAAAGATGAAGAAAGAGTTCTTCATGAAATTGAAAATAGATTAAAAACATCGGAATTTATCTTTTAAATACCATAACAAAAGGAAATTATTTATGGAAAGTAAAATCAGAGCAAGGCTAGAGGAAATAAGAACTTTTCTCCAGAATGATGGAGGAGATTTGGAGATAGTTTCAATTGAAGGGAAAAATGTTAATCTCAAACTTGTTGGTGCCTGTGGATGCTGTCCTCACGCAATGGTTACGCTAAAGAGTGGCATTGAGCGCGACCTCAGAGAACAGATAGATCCGGAAATAGTCGTCAATAGAGTTACAGAATAATATTTTTAATTATTTAAGTTTAGAGTGTTTTTCTCTTACACTGGTATAATATAATTCCAGTAAGAAGAGAAAAGCACTCCTTAATTTTTAGCTTCAATGAAGTCAAGAAAAGTAATAGTTGCCAATAAAGCAGGAATCCATTGCCGTCCTGCCAGCAAGATTATGCAGAAGGCCCTTGAATTCAAGGGATGCCAATTCAGCCTGAAAAGTTCAAAAGGGAATATTGACCCAAGCAGTATTCTAAACCTCATAAGCATAGGACTGGAAAGATGCGATGAGGTAGAAATTATCGCCTCAGGCGATAATGAAGAAAAAGCCTGTAATGAGTTGGCTGAACTCTTTACTTTTGAATTTGATTTTCCTCCACGAGAATAATAAATAAATTTAAATTATGATGTATTATTATGACAAATAAAGCCAATAGAGAAACTGTTAAGATTCATTACAGGCGACATGCCAGAGAATGGGTAATGCAGTTTTTATTCCAGAGAGATATTGCAGACTCATTAGACGAGACTCCAGTTTTGGATAGTTTTGCCTTTCAGTTAAGAGAAACCGAACTCTACGAATTGCCCGAAAAAGATATTTTTAAAAAAGCTTATAAAGCAGCAGTGAAACTCCTTTCTGGAATTCTTGAAAAATTGCCTCAAATAGATGAAATGATTTCCAGATTTTCTTTAAAATCAGACTGGCCCATAGAGAGAATTGATCCGGTGGATAAAAATATTATGAGAGTAGCTGTATATGAGATGCTTTATTGTGATAATGTTCCTCCAATAGTCAGCATAAATGAAGCTGTTGAAATTGGCAAGGAATTCGGTTCGAGCCATTCACCATCTTTTATAAACGGAATTTTGAACTCAATTAAAGATTCCTTACCGAAAATCGAAAAGGAATCAGCTCAACAGCAATGAAAAAACTTTTTGATATTTTTCATAATGGCCTGAGAAAGACAGCTGTTTCGATTTCCAGAAAAATATCTTCGTGCTTAACAGGCAAGTATCTTTGGTCTGAAGCTGATTATGAGCAGCTAGAAGCTGCTCTAATCAATGCTGATTTTGGCACATCTATTTCTCACAAAATAAGTTCAGAAATCAAAGATTCCTACGAGCAAGGGCATATAACAAATGAAGATGATATACTTAAAATAGCAAAAAGCGCAATCCTTAAAATTTTCCCTAAAGAAGAGAAGTTCACTCTTTTAGATAGGAACGCAGGATTGAATGTTCTTCTTCTTGTAGGAGTAAATGGATGTGGAAAAACTACTACGGCAGGAAAGCTTACGGCATATTACAAAGAACTTGGATTTAAAGTTATGCTTGCGGCCTGCGATACATTTAGGGCTGCCGCAACTGAACAACTTAAACTTTGGGGAGAAAAAAATAACGCATATGTTGTTTCAGGAGTCCCCGGAGCTGATTCAGCATCCGTAGCATATGATGCAGTAAATGCAGCAAGAAGCAGAGGATATGATTTGCTGATTGTTGATACGGCAGGCCGTCAGCATGCGAAGAAAAATCTGATGGAAGAATTAGGGAAAATATACAAAACCATCGAGAAACTCAATCCGGGGAAGATCAGGACAGCCATAATCATTGACGGCAGTATGGGGGCAAATGCTCTTTCTCAGGTAAGAGAATTCGCGAAGTTCTGTAAACTAGATGGTTTTATTTGTACTAAATTAGACGGATCATATAAAGGCGGCATGGTCGTGGCAATAAAAGAAAAATTCAACCTTCCCGCCTTTTTTATAGGTTTGGGAGAAAAAATTGAAGATCTTCAGGAGTTTGATGCTGAACTTTTTGCTGAAGCGGTATTTGAGAAAATTAAAGAATAGCTTTATTTCTTGCTGCTAATAGAATTAACAAGAAAATCTCTGAGATCTGTCATTACATCTGGAAACATTTCTGCAAGTTTAAACTCAGAAATAGGAGGCATGTAGTAAAGTTGATCATATACCCATTCAGTGCAAGAGATTTTTTTGGTAATTGTAGTTTCTGACATAGCCTTTTTTCGATTTTCAGGGGAGTAAAGTTTAAAGTCCAAAGTGACAATTACACTTCCGTATGATTCAGGAAGGAAAATCCATAGAAAAGAACCTGGCAGGGACAAACCATAGGCAGTAGTATATTTAGACCAAACAGCGTTTTTTACTTCTACATTGAGAATGTATGCATTTTTTGGTATCCTGGTTGAGCTTTCAATTTCTTTTTCTCCTACTGCGCCATATGTTTCAGTAGTAACATAACTAAATATTCCTGAAGCCCTCAGGTCAGATGCAATGAGATGTTTCACTGTGTTGAGCATATCTCCTTGCACGAATGTATATTTCAATACTGGACTTGTTTCCGTATAAACATAAGGCCAGAGCGGGAGAAGGAGTAAAGGGCTCCCGCTTGGATCGATAATTACTTTTTCATTAACGGTTCTTTCATCAATGACATTCGATATAAAGATCGGGTTTTTTATTGGAAATCCATCCTTTTTTATGGCTGGCTGAGGGGTATAAGCAGTCTGGTAACTGTCTAGCAAATTACATGATGACAATAGTACAGACATAGTAAAAAAGGCAGAATAGACAATAAATTTAGTCTTCATAATTTCCTTAAATATTTAAGTTGTTATATGATTTAATAATTATAACTTAGATGTGACTATGAGCAAGCCGTCTTTGTCTTGCAGCTTCGAAAAGAATAACACTTGTAGCAATAGCTACATTAAGAGAATCTATTTTGCCATTCATAGGGATGAGTGTTTTGATTGTTGAATTATTCATCCAGAAGTCTGTTAACCCGACTTGTTCTGTGCCTACTACTATTGCTATTGACTCTGTGAGGTTTATTTTGTCGTAACTCTTGTCAGTGTGGGGAGTAGTAGCCAGAGTTTGGATTTTATTTTTAGTGAGCCATTCAAGTGCTTCTTCCGAAGAACACTCCGCAAAAGGTACATAGAAAATTGCGCCTGTACTGGCTGTCAGGACATTCGGATTATATATATCTGTTCTTTTATCGCAAATTAAAATTCCATCTACGCCTGATGCATCTGCCGCACGCATGATTGAACCCAGATTGCCAGGTTTTTCTATTGATTCAAGCACCAGATAAAGACCATTTTTTTTGGCTTCTACTGAATGAAGATAATGTTTTTTAATTTTGCTTACTGCAATTAGTCCCTCTGGTCGATCCCTATATGCCATTTTAGTTAGGATGCTGGGATTAACTTTTATTAACTTTACTCCGTTTTCAGAAAGAGCGTTCAATAGAGAGTTTTCATTGGAACCCAGGAATTGCTCGGGACAAAAGTAACATTCTTCAATTGGAAATTTTGCATCAAAAGCCCTGCTTATGAGTCTGTATCCTTCCAGGAAAGTTTTGCCTAGCTTATCTCGGGTTCTCCTGTCTTTGAGTTTAATTATCTCTTTTATCCTCTCATTATGTAAACTGCTAATTTCTAAAATATTATTCATAAGTTTTTCTTCTGTTATTTAAAAGTGAGTCTGGCATAAGAACCGGCATCAATATTCTTTCCTGTCGATTCAGTTAAAATCATTTCGCCACAATCGACCTGGTTTTTTTCACCGAAAACAAATTGAAGTATTCTTTTGAGCGTATTATCTGAAAATCCATGACTGTGAAGGCTAAGAAGAATGAATTTAGGATTGGGAGAGAGGACATTTTTGCATTTTTCCAGAAGAGGTATGATATCGTTTTCTATTTTCCAGACTTGCCCATTGGGACCTCTTCCGAAAGACGGAGGATCCAGAACGATTCCATCATAAGTTTCTTTTCTTGCTGCTTCCCTGTGAAGAAATTTACTTACATCATCTACTATCCAGCGGATAGAAGTGTTGATTTCTGTATTATTAGAAAGATTCATTTTCGCCCAGTCAACCATTCCTTTAGCAGCGTCAACATGGCAGACTTTTGCTCCTGTTTGAGCCATGGCAAGAGAACTTCCGCCCGAATACGCGAAAAGATTTATTGTTTTAAGATTACTGCATTTATTCAGAATAGACCTTAACCATATCCAATTGTTTTTCTGTTCGGGGAAAAAGCCTAGATGCCCGAAATTTGTTGGCTTAATTAGAAAGGTAATTGAGTTATAAAGAATAAGCCACTCCTGGGGAAGTTTGTTTCTCCAAGTCCATTTTCCTCCTCCAGATGAATTTCTCTGAAAGATTGCGTCTGCGTTATCCCACTCTTTTTTAGGCAAGGAAATTGGCCAGAAAGCATTAAGAGCAGGTCTTATTAATCTGTATGAGCCTACTTGTTCAAGTTTCTGTAAATTTCCAGAATCCAGAATTTGATATTGATCTTTTGATTTATTTTCCATATTAGGTGTGATTTCGGGAGAGAACTCCCGGATTAGATATGTGTGAATTAAAGGTATAAGCCTTATCGATATAAACGATTTTTCCTTTCCTTACTGTCATAACTGCTTTATTTATTTCCTTACTGAAAAAAGATATATCAGCATTTCTACCAGGGAGGAGTTCTCCCTGCTGATTCAATGAAAGAAGTTTTGCCGGATTGATTGTAAGGCATGCAGCTGCATCAGTGATGTCTAATTGGGAATACTTTACAAGATGGTTCCATCCTTGCTCAAGAGTTAATGTAGTTCCTGCGATAATTCCCTCATCAGTAAGAGCTTTACCATCTTTTACATTAATTTGTGTTGATCCCAGATGATAAACTCCATCAGATAAGCCTGCCCCTTGAATTGCATCGCTTATGCCGATTATTTTATCTTTTGGTTTTGTCCTGCAAACAATGTCAATCATTCTAGGGTGGATATGAAAACCATCCAGAATAATTTCTGTTGTAACTCTGTCATCTGTTAAGGAAACTCCTGCAATTCCTACTGATCTGTGGTGAAGCACAGGCATACCATTATAGAGGTGAGTACAGTGATGGGCTCCGGCGTCAATAGCATTAATTACAGCATTTTCATCAGCCATGGAGTGCCCCATTGACGGGATGATTCCATTTTCTTTAAGAATTTCCACAAGCTTTATAGAATTATCAAGTTCGGGAGCAAAAGTCATAATTTTAATCTTACCTTGACCGGCAGATATAATTTCCTTAAGTTCACCGATGTCTATTGAACGGATATACTCCTCGTTCTGAGAACCTCTTTTGACTTTATTGATATATGGTCCTTCCACTCTTATGCCCTCAGGCGCTGCCCCAAGGTATTCTTTTGCTACTAGTTCTGCCAGAGTTGAAATAGTTGAAAGCATTCTTTTCCTAGGGATAGAAACAATAGTTGGAAGAAAAGAAGTTATTCCGTGACTTACAAGAGTTTTAGACATTAATTTGAAATCTTCTTTACCTTCTTCAGCTGTACTAGAGTCAAACCCGCCAGCCCCATGAATATGTGTATCAATGAAACCTGGAACAGCATAAGTGCCTTGAAGATGAAAAATATTTGTGTTTTTGTCGACATTAAACGAAGAAGTATTTCCTATAGCAACTATTTTCTCATCTTCGCATAGTATTGACGCATCTACAATTTTTTTGTTTGGAGTGTAGCAATAATCGGCAGTGAAAAGTATTCTTTGGATGCTTGTAGGCTTTACAGACATATGATTTATAATTTTTCTTTTTTGCTCTTTTTTAACAGAAATTATATCATCCTATTCTTTTTTAACAATCAGGAAAACCAATGCTTTTGGATCGAAAACAGGCTGTTGATATTTATTTGTTTACTGTTTTATCTAAAAGGTGCGAATATCAAGCTCAAATTTATCGAATTAAAGCTTGTTGATAAGCTGTTAATAAGTGTTAATAGAATATACAAAAAGATATTAACAGGTTGCTCAAATATGTGAAGGATCAAAAGATAAAAATGAGGCTAAAAAGAGGGGGTGTTGGTAGTATTTTACATTAGATGTTTCTTCAAATTTATTAGTTAGTTTTCCAAAAAAAGATTGTAAATAATTTTTAAAGTTGAAAGTTATATCTTTCATTTTAAAATGAAGTGATAGTCTATTTAATAATCATTTAAAATTCGAATTAGTTATGGAACAAATTCTCGCTAAAGACAAGATTTGGCTAAATGCAAGGAATACTCTAAGAGTAATACTGAATGACGATAATCTTTATAATCGCTGGATAAGCACAATCAAAGCGGTTTCCTTTGAAGATGATTTTGTGCTGGGTGTTTCTGATGAGTTTTTTGCCGATTGGCTTGAAGACCATTACATGGAAGACATTAAGAATGCCATTAGAGATGCCGCAGGCAATGATAAAATCAATGTCAAAATTGAAATTGGATTTGTTCCTTCTGTTGAAAATTTAACTGTTGCAAAAGATAAGACTTTCTCTGCGCTACTTCCTGAACCGGTTCATATTGTGAACTGTAATCCCAAATTTACTTTTGATAAGTTTGTTGTTGGAGATGGTAATGACTTTGCTTACTCAGCTGCTGTAGCTGTAGGGCAGGCGCCGGGTATTTCTTTTAACCCGTTATTTATTTATGGAGGAACGGGCTTAGGAAAAACGCATATTATTCAGGCTTCTGCTCATGAAGCTATAAAAAATAATAAAAAGCTTAAGATAGAATATTATACTTGTGAAGAATTTCTCAATGCCTACACTGAGGCTCTTCAAAATAACAAAATCACTGATTTTAGAAAAAAGTTCAGAAAAGTCGATATGCTACTGATTGATGATATTCAGTTTTTGACCGGCAAAGAGAAACTACAGGAAGAATTTTTTAATACTTTTAATGCTCTTTATAATGACAATAAACAGATTGTTCTGACATCAGATCGTTCTCCGAGAGAGATAAACGGGCTTGAAGTAAGGCTTATTTCCAGGTTTGAAAATGGTCTTATTACGGACATACAACCTCCAGGTCTTGAAATGAGAGTTGCTATCCTGAGAAAAAAACAGGAAGAACAGATTGTTAAGCTAAGCGACGATGTTCTGTATTTCATAGCAAATAAAATAACTTCCAATGTAAGAAGACTGGAAGGTGCTCTAATCAGGCTAACAGCTTTGACCTCTATGACAGGTGCAAAAATAGACCTTAATGTCGCTGAAAGAATACTTCATCCGATAATTATTCAGGAAGCAGCAGCGAAAGTCACTATAGATATGGTGCAGAAAAAAGTTGCGGATCATTTTGACCTGAAAATAAGTGAACTTACGGGTGAGAAGAGACCTAAAAATATAGCCTATCCAAGAATGATAGCTATGTATCTTTCCAGAGAGTTGACTGAGAATTCCCTTCCCGAAATCGGTGAAGCATTTGGCGGAAGAACCCATGCTACAGTAATTAATGCTATCAATAAAATCAGGAAAGAACGCTCTAAAGATAAATCAGTAGATCACTCTGTATCTTTTATTCAGAGACAATTGCAAAATAATTAAACCGGACATTGTTTTTTTAAATGATCAATATACACCCTACGGCGATTGTAAATCCGAAAGCCGAGATAGCAGATGATGTGGTAATAGGCCCGTTTTCCATCGTAGGGCCAAATGTATGCATCGGAAAAGGAACCAGATTTATTTCCCACTGCAATGTTTCAGGATATACAAGAATTGGCGAGAACAATACAATGTTCCCATTTGTATCTGTTGGTACCGAGCCGCAGGATAATGGATACAAAGGTAATGAATCTTATTTAAATATAGGTAATAATAATATTTTCAGAGAAGGATTTACTGCTAATGTAGGAACTAAAGAGTATTCGACTACGACCATAGGAAACGGTTGTTATTTTATGATGTCTACTCATGTAGGGCATAACTGTAAAATTGGAAATAATGTTATAGTTGCAAATGGTTCTGTTTTTGGAGGATACAGTGAAATAGCTGATTACTGTGTAATTTCAGGAGTTTGCGCTGTTCACCAATTTGTCAGAATAGGAAGATTTGTCATGATGAGCGGAGGATCCGTAACTGCCGTAAATATCCCCCCGTTCGTTATAACAGTGGGAAGGAATGATTCTGGATCAATAAGAGGTTTAAATACAATAGGATTAAAAAGAAATGGTTTTGATAACAAGACAATAAAAGCTCTTAGAGACCTTTACAAGATATTTTTTCTCTCCGGGTTAAATGTAAGCAACGCCATAGCAAAAATTGAAAGCAGCATTGAACCTATTCCTGAAGTAAAAGAATTTCTCGATTTTGTAAAGACGAGCAATAGGCCTATAGCTACGGGAAAGCGATTATAATAAATTATTAAATTAATGAAGTATTTTGCTTCATTCTAAAAAAATAAAAAAGATGTTTTCAGACAGAAGATATAACAGAAAATTTTCAAACTACAGAGCAGGGAACTATGCGGTTCCTACTATTATTCTTATAAATGTAATAGTTTTTATCCTCCAGCAGATAACAACGACCAAAGGGAGTTATGGATTTTCATACAGCTCAGTTACATACTCTTTTGCTCTTATTCCTGAAGTGGTTGTAAAAAACTATGAAATTTGGAGGTTGTTTACATACATGTTTCTTCATGGCGGTTTCTGGCATATTGCTCTAAATATGTGGGGTGTATACCTTTTTGGTTCTATGCTCGAGCAATACATGGGAAGCAAAAAGTTTATCATGTTATATTTAGTCAGCGGTGTTTTTGCCGGAATTTTTTGGATGCTTTTCAATCTGGGCGCTATGTCGGTATGTATAGGAGCAAGCGGAGCCTTGTTCGGCGTACTCATAGGCGCAGCAATGCTCTTCCCTAATTCTATGATTATGCTTCTGATACCCCCAATACCTCTAAAACTCAGAACATTTGCCATTATTTATGCATTAATAGAAACTTTTTCTGCTATTTCGGGTTTTGATGGACAGGTGGCACACCTTGCCCATATCGGAGGTCTTATTGCAGGTTATATAATTATGCGTATTATGTATCCAAAAGAAGTGTTTGATATATTTAAGTTCATAAAATTTCCCTCTATAAAAGGAGTTCAAAAAAATACTTCTGTTAAGGCTCCAAAAGGCTGGAAAATGACAAGCGCTTCAGCTACTTCAGTCGATGAGATTTTGGACAAAATTTCCAAAAACGGAGTTAATAGTCTTACTGAAGAAGAAGTAACAGTTTTGAAACAGGCACGCGAGAAAATGCGTTCCTCAAGATAATTCTTATGGATCAGCTTTCTTCTTATGACTACACTCTGCCGGAAGAGCTTATAGCCTATTATCCAACCCCCGAAAGAACCGCATCCAGAATGCTGGTGCTTGAAAGAGATTCGGGGCATATGGAAATTAAAAAATTTTCTGAAATTTGTACTTATTTAAATAGAGGCGACTGTCTTGTTCTTAATAATACACAGGTTATAAAAGGTCGAATCTATGGTAAAAAAGAAATAACAAATGCAAGTGTCGAAGTGATGCTGATATCTCCTGTGTCAACTGATTCCAAGCAATGGTCTTGTTTGCTGAAACCCGGGAAAAGAGTCAAACCAGGAACAAGAGTGTATATTTCACCTACAAGAAATTCTTCATATGTTTCAGATATTTATTTCACCGTAAAAACAACTCAGAATGACGGGAGCTATATCATAGAGTTTAATTATGATAATATTTATGAGCTTATGGAAAAATTCGGTCATATCCCCCTTCCTCCCTATATCAAACGGGAAGATGAATTTTCAGATCTTGAACGCTATCAGACAGTTTATTCAAAAATTAAAGGCGCTGTAGCAGCTCCTACTGCGGGACTGCATTTCACAAAAGAAATTCTAGAAGCTCTTGCCCTTTCTGCTGTTAATATAGCTGAACTTACTCTACATGTCGGGGCAGGGACATTTAGACCTGTCAGTTCTGATAATATAATCGAACATAAAATGCATTCTGAGGAATATTTCATTAATTCTGAAACTGCTGAGTTGATTAATAAAACTAAAGCGGCGAATAAGAAAGTATTTGCTGTGGGTACAACAACTGTAAGGGTACTTGAATCAGTAGCTTCTTCTGATGGCTTTATTGAAAGCCGGAAGGGATGGACAGATATTTTTATTAAGCCGAAATATAAATTCAAAACAGTTGATGCGATGCTGACTAATTTTCATCTTCCCAAAAGCACCTTATTAATGTTAGTTTCAGCTTTTGCGGATTTGAACCTGATAAAAGAAGCTTACAGATACGCTATTAGTGAGAGAATGAGATTTTATTCATATGGCGACTGCATGCTTATTATCTAGACAAGAATTTGAAATCTCGATTTTAGCCATAATATTAGACAGTCCTATAAATTATTAAATAAAGGAAAGAGAAATGAGTAAGATAAGAGCGGAACATGTTTTTACTTCAGAATCTGTTTCAGAAGGCCATCCTGATAAAGTTTGTGACCAGATTTCAGATGCAGTTCTGGATGCATGCATTGAACAGGATCCTGACAGCAGGGTTGCTTGTGAATCTTTAGTAACTACTGATATGATTGTGGTTTCAGGAGAAATTACAACGCATGCCGATGTCGTATGGGAAACAGTTACAAGAGATGTTGTTAGATCAATAGGATATAATGATGAAGCTCTGAAGTTCAGCGCAGACGGCGCAAAACTGATGATATGCATACATAGTCAGTCTGCAGATATTTCTATGGGCGTAACTGAATCTACCAATAAGGAAAAAGAGCAGGGCGCAGGTGACCAGGGAATGATGTTTGGTTATGCTACCAACGAAACGGAAGAGTTAATGCCGGCTCCAATTGTATACGCGCACAAGATAGTTCAGGAATTTGCAAGACTTAGAAAACAGGAAGGAAGTAAATATCCTTTTCTTAGACCTGACGCAAAGAGCCAAGTTTCTATCCGTTATATCGATGGAAAACCTGTTTGCGTGGAAGCTATAGTTGTTTCGCATCAGCATACGCCAGAAGCTAAAATGGAAGACCTTGAAGCTTTGGTTAAAGTAGTTTCTCAAAAAGTGATTCCTGCTCCATTACTTGGTAAAGATGTAAAATATTTTGTTAATCCAACAGGAAGATTTGAGATTGGCGGACCTCACGGAGATACAGGGCTTACAGGCAGAAAGATTATAGTTGATACTTATGGAGGAGTCGGATCTCATGGAGGCGGAGCTTTTTCAGGAAAAGATCCTTCAAAAGTTGACCGCTCTGCTGCTTATATGTGCCGTTATGTAGCTAAAAATATTGTAGCTTCAGGTCTTGCTGAAAAATGTGAAGTTCAGGTTGCTTACGCCATAGGTGTAGCTAAACCTCTCAGTTTAAATGTTGATACTTACGGAACAGGCAAACTTGATAAAGACGAAGATTTAGAAAAAATAATTAGAGAAGTTTTCGATATGAGACCTTCTTCAATTATAAAAACACTTGAACTTAAACATCCTCATAAGAACGGCTGGTGCTATAAGCAGACTGCTGCATATGGACATTTTGGTAGATCACAGTTTCCATGGGAAAAAACAAATCAGGCACAAGCCCTACTCGATGCGGCAAAACGCCTCGGTTTTAAAATTTGATAAATTCGTATATCATCTAAAACTATGCAGAAACCTGAAAGTGAAATAAAAATACTTGGCTTTGGTTCGCCTCTTGTTGATATTCTTGTTAATATCGGCGATAGCTTTCTAGCTGAAAATGTAGAAGGCATGAAAGGAGGCATGGAACTGGTCGATATATCTGTTATAGACAATATTCTTAACAAAACTCCCATGGAAAAGTCTATGGTTCTTGGAGGATCTGCATCAAATACTATTGGAGCATTGGCAAAACTTGGAGTTAAAACAGGTTTTCTTGGTAAAGTCGGCAAGGACGATATGGGTGAATTTTTCAAGAAGCATTTTGCCGGTATGGGAGGAGATATATCAAGATTTAAAACAAATCCTGATGTAAGGACTGGATGCTGTCTTAGTATGGTAACCCCAGATTCTGAAAGGACAATGCGTACATATCTAGGAGCTGCGTTAACTATTACTGCCGACGAGATAAGTGATGCTGACTTTCAGGGGTATAGCCATCTGCATATGGAGGGGTATACTCTTCAGTATAGTCCTGGAGTTGCTCTGAAAGTTTTTCAGTGTGCTAAAAGGAATAATCTCGTGGTTAGTTTAGACATGGCTTCATTTGAAGTTGTAAAACAATTCAGAAATCAACTTCCTGAACTGCTTAAAAATTATGTAGACATTGTATTCTGCAATGAAGACGAGGCCATGCAGTATACCGGAACAAAAAATCCAGAGGATATATTTAATGTTCTGGATGGAGTTTGTGATGTTATTGCTCTCAAGCTGGGCAAAAAAGGTGCTGTTATTAAATGTGGTGAGCTTAAAGTAAGTGTTCCAGCTCTTCTTGTTAAGGCTGTAGATACAACTGGCGCAGGAGATTTCTGGCAGGCAGGATTTCTGTATGGCTATATGCCAATAAAACAGCTTACAGGCAAACTCCTGGAAGAATCTGGTGGATTTGCGGCCAGGCTCGGAGCAGAAGTTGTTCAGGTAATGGGCGCTTCTATACCGGGCCATAAATGGACTGAAATCATTTCAGATTTCAGAAAAATTGAAAATGCAAGATAAAATGAAAAAGGATAAAAGACAATGGATTATAAAATAGCTGACATGTCTCTTGCCGAATGGGGCAGGAAAGAAATAGAAATAGCCGAAAAGGAAATGCCGGGCTTGATGGCAATAAGAGAAAAATACGGCAAAGAAAAACCTTTGGCAGGAAAAAGGATAATGGGCAGTTTGCATATGACAATTCAAACTGCAGTATTGATTGAAACATTGGTAAAGCTTGGTGCAGAAGTCAGATGGTGTTCTTGTAATATATTTTCTACACAGGATCATGCGGCAGCAGCAATAGCAAAAGCTGGTATACCTGTATTTGCCTGGAAGGGAGAGACTCTTGAAGACTATTGGTGGTGCACCAGGGAAGCACTGAACTTCAATGGAAAAGGGCCTAATCTGATCGTTGACGATGGCGGAGATGCCACAATGATGATTCATAGAGGGTATGCTGCAGAAAAGAATGCTTCTATTCTTGAAGTCCCTGCAAGTGGAGACGATGAACAGGAACTAAATAATATTCTTAAAAAGATTTTAGTTCAGGAGCCAGAACGCTGGCATAAAGTAGTAAAGGAATGGGAAGGTGTTTCAGAAGAAACAACCACCGGAGTCCATCGCTTGTATCAAATGATGGAGAAAGGTGAGCTACTAGTTCCTGCAATAAATGTAAATGACTCTGTAACTAAATCAAAATTCGACAATTTGTATGGATGCCGTGAGTCTCTTGCAGACGGTATAAAAAGAGCTACTGATGTAATGATAGCAGGTAAAATTGTATTGGTATGCGGTTATGGAGATGTAGGAAAAGGCTGCTGTCAGTCAATGAGAGGTTTTGGGGCAAGAGTTCTTGTAACAGAAATTGATCCAATTTGCGCTCTTCAGGCTGCTATGGAAGGCTTTGAAGTTACTACTACAGAAGATGCACTTTCTGAAGCTGATATTTTTGTTACTACCACAGGCAATAAAGATATTATTACTATCGAACACCTGAAAAAAATGAAAGATCAGGCAATTGTTTGTAATATCGGTCATTTTGATAATGAAATACAAGTTTCAAAACTTGAAAAATTCTCAGGAATAAAAAAAGTAAATATCAAACCTCAAGTAGATAAATATATATTTCCTGATGGGCACGCAATATACCTTTTAGCAGAAGGCCGTTTGGTAAATTTAGGTTGTGCTACTGGACACTCAAGTTTTGTTATGAGCAACTCTTTTACTAATCAGACGCTTGCTCAGATTGACCTGGCTATCAATAAAAAGCCCATTGGCGTTTATTGTTTGAGTAAAAAACTTGATGAAGAAGTAGCTCGTTTGCATTTAGAAAAGCTTGGAGTTAAATTGACAAAATTAACTTTGGATCAAGCATCTTATATTAGTGTTCCTGTTGAAGGTCCATATAAACCAGAATACTATAGATACTAATTTATAGTTTCTGATAGCAGCCCGGGTGGCGAAATGGCAGACGCAACGGACTTAAAATCCGTTATCCCTTATACGGATGTGGGGGTTCGAGTCCCCCCCCGGGCACCACTTAAATAAGCTGATAATAAGCAAGTTAGAGCCTCTGAAGGAAGTAAAAATTCTCAGAGGCTTGTTTCTTTCTGATACCCTCTGAAATGCCTTGTTTTTCATTATAAAGCATACATAAAGCATACAAAACTTTTGAGGCTGTCGCTTTTTGCTGATGAAATATTTTTCTGATATGCTATTATTCCGGAAAGTTAATTTGAATCAAGCAATAACTAAGGGAACAAAATGAATAGCATTATACCGGTTGAAAGCATAGAGTCTAAAATAATCGTATTGAGAGGTAAGAAAGTATTACTTGATAGAGACCTTGCAATCCTTTATGGGGTAGAGACAAGAAGCCTCAATCAGGCAGCTAAAAGAAATATCGAAAGATTTCCTGATGACTTCATGTTTAGGCTTAATAAAGAAGAGGTTAATAGCTTGGTATCACAATTTGTGATACCTTCAGTTCAGCATTTAGGCGGTTCAATGCCTCATGTCTTTACTGAGCAGGGTGTGGCTATGCTTTCAAGCGTCCTAAAGAGTGAAAGAGCTATTCAGGTTAATATTATGATTATGCGGGCGTTTGTTAAGATAAGAGAAGTTATTTCTTCTCATTCGGAAATTGCCAGGAGAATATCTGAACTTGAAAGCAGAGTAGATAATCATGATGAAACTATTGTTGAGATTATCAATGCCCTCAAGAAACTCATTCCGATCTATTCCGATAAGCCGAAGATTGGATTCTAACTCTACCGCAAAAGTTTATCTATCAATCGGAAAGACCGAAGGTTTATTAAACTTTCAGGCTTCCTATCTATCTTATAATTCTTTTTTCTATTTATTTGGCTATAATTCCTTCAAGGACATACCCCCCATACACCATTTGCGGAGAAGTAACCAGGGGGGGGGTGGGAATCATATAAGTAGTGCGTTTACACACAATTTACATATGAGCTATAACAATATTAAGTTATTGATGGCCATAGAATAAAGGTCGATTTGCTTGTTTTGTTATCTATATGTAGAGACATATAAATAATTTTTATATGGAGGTACGAAAATGATTGCAGTATTCAATGACATGAATGTTATGAAAGATGAAACTATTAACGAATTAGACTTTACAGAAGTAATTGCCTGGATGCACAAAGAACAGAAGCTTAGGATTAATGTTAATTATGATGTCGAAGAAGACAAGCTTAACTACTATGATTGCAATACAAAGAAATATAAGCCTATGAATCAAATGGAGATAGCAGCTCCTTATGCTATGAAATACTTAAAAGGAAGGTGAAGTGATATATTGGCAGTGGAAGGATGAAGAAATAATGATGATGATGTTATTGGATTTCAGGTATAAAGAAGAGAGGTAAGATAAAAAATGGATAGAAAAATGAATATAGTTCCATTCGTAATCAGCATAATTATATTGGCATTAGCAGTATTTATTAAATTTCCTTATGGTTTTTATATCTTTCTCAAATTTATAATTTTTGGGACAATGGTGTACAGCACATATTGCTGTTTCAATAAGAAAAATAAGGGATTAGCTTGGGCTTCTATTGTTGTATTAATAATATATAATCCTTTTATACCATTATATTTAACTAGAGAGATATGGGTGGTAATAAATATTTTAACAGTAATACTATGTGTTGTGTTAATCATATGGGAAAATTTAAATACTAAAACTGATGCCGAATCTAATTCTAAATCAAATGAAGAGCACAATGCTACACCTGATGAAATAAAGAAAAAGAAGGAAGAGGAATTTAGAAAACAGCAAGAAGCTAAAAGAAAAGAAGAAGAATTGACTGCAAAACGAAAGGAACAAGAAGAGAGAGAAGTTAAAAGGAAAGCTGAGGAAGAAGCGCAAAAATCTCAATTATCTGACAGCACTATACAAGAACAAAAAAAATCTGACAATCAATCCTCAGATAATTATCAAGATTTACAGGCTCATTCGGCTTCTTGGCAATTTAAACCAATGGTGATATTCCTAGCAGTAGCTTTGCTTCTTTTGACATTTTTCAAAAATAGAGAAAATCAAGAAATACAAGGTAATATTTCATCACAGCAAAAAACATCAGTTAATCATCTATCTTTAGTAGAAAGTTATAATCTTGCTGTTGATTATTATTATGGGAAAAATGGTAAGAAACAGGATTATACAAAAGCAACTGAATATTTATTAGAGCCAGCTAGATTGGGTAATTCAGATGCTCAAAACTTGCTTGGTAATATCTATTATAGTGAAAAGAAATATATAACAGCCTTCGATTGGTATTATGAATCAGCGAGGCAAGATAATATTTACGGCTTATATAATCTGGGATTGTTTTATTTCTATGGTAATGAACATATTAATACAAACTATAAAGAAGCTGCTAGGTTATTTATAAAATCTGCTGACCTTGGATTGCCTGTAGCTCAATATATGGCAGGATATTGTTATTATAATGCTATAGGTGTTGAGGTTAATAAAACTATCGCAATAGGCTATTATGCAACATCATGCAAAAATAATTATGCAGAGGCGCAATATGCCCTCGGTAAAATATACTTAGAAGGTATTGCTGTAGAAAAGAATATACCTCTTGCAAGAGAACTATTAGAACAAGCCTCATCACAAGGAAACCAACAAGCTATAGACCTTTTAAAGACTAAGGCTGATTTACTCTCTGAAAGAATAAATATAGCAGTCCAACAGGATAGTACGCATAATAACTTAAATGAAACAAAAGCAGATGATAATAAAGGCAATGCTGATTCCGCAAGAAAACTAAAAGAAATAGAAGAAAAGACTCAAAAAACATTACCAATGCAATCATATGATTCGATAGAAGGAAAAGAAGAATTAACAGAATTGGAAATAAAATTAATTTCATATGCAGCGAAAGACGGTGATTCAGGCGCTCAATACAAACTCGGTTTGATGTATTTCATAGGTGAAGGAGTAAAGGAAGATAGACCTAAAGCAATATATTGGTTGACAGAATCTGCAAATCAAAATAATGCAAAGGCTAAAAAGGTATTGGGTGATATTGAAAAATCTGGCATTAAGCATTGAAAGTATTCAAAAGGTAGATATTCCGATAATTCATAATCAAGTATTTTTAAACTTTCACTATATGCGCGTTTACACACGAGTTGAATATTAAATCAGCTAAAAAATATATAACACATAAATCATAAAGCAGATATAAAATATAATACTTTTAAATAATGTTCTCTATGTTTGCAAGGTCGGCCTCGAAGTTGCCTGCCGTTTTTTTTCTTTACTTCCACAAGCGAAGTTTGCCAACCTTTCCCTTTTTCCTGCCTAAACTGATGCAAATCTTCTTCGTATTCCTGGACTCTTTGAAGGGCTCGTATTAATTCCATTTTGGTTTGGCTTTTGAAGGCTTTTAGAAGCTTAAGGCTTATATTAGTCGGGATTGTAATTTCTGACATTTTTATAACTCCTATGTTAATTCTCCCTTATTTTTGAACAACTTTATCCCTGTAAAAAAATTGCTTTTCAACTGGTATCATAAACACTCTTGAGTCTTAGTTTAATTTCCATACTTGAGACAAAGAAAAATCTGTCCTGCTTTGTAGGAATCTTTTTAAGGCGGTTGTAAAAGATATGCCGCTTCTGAGGAGATAGCTTTCCTGCGATCCTGTCACATCGGTATTGAAATTTATTCATTTCCAGCCTCTTCATCGTCAAGAAAGCTGGTATCAAAGAAGTTTTCTGGCTCTGCAGTCTCTTCACTCTTTGCAGTCTCTTGAACCACTGAAAAAATATTTTGGTTCTTTTTATTATCTTCTGGAGAGAAAAAGCTTTTTTCGGAGGGTTTAAGTAGTGCAGAGACTGAGAAGTCTGCAACTTTTTCAAGAAAATACTCCTTAACTCTTGATCCTGAAATAATCTGGAGCCGTAAATTTCCGTATATTCGCTTATGGCGCTCTTTCAGCATGATTGAAAGTTTAACTTTCCCTTTCTGATTCTCTGTGTCTAAGTAATTGAACAATGAATTCTCTTTTACAAGTTCAATAACTTCTGGCATTTTGATTGCATGGCTAGAATATTTCTCATACC